>JAESFV010000053.1_pt1 | contig 262845 bp, 236 predicted proteins | sample 9269471 | NCBI WGS metagenome assembly JAESFV01 (sample SAMN14502647, study PRJNA617108) | algae metagenome | isolation source: Symplocastrum torsivum CPER-KK1 and co-occurring heterotrophs from... | place: USA: Central Plains Experimental Range, Colorado | collected 2001-01-01
TCAACTCGGGAAATTACAGCTAATTTAAAAGCCATGTTATAATCCTTTTGGCTACGTTTAATAGCCTTACTTTCGTTGTCTTTCATAATAAAGTCGATTTGGTGTCAACTTATTTCAGGACGGGACATAATTATAAAAAAAGCCCGATTAAACAATCGGGCTTTTTTTATAATTATAGACTCTATTAGTTGGTCGTTATATAGTCCCCAAAAGTTTGGATTTCCTGTACAAACGTATTATTGGTAGGTCCTGTTTTTCTATACTGTACCTCTGACAATGTAATAGTATGTGTGCGGGTGGTTCCATTTATAGCAGTATCAATTTTGATGACTCCTGTAGAATTCGCACCATTTGAAACCCCATCTTCAGCTTGCCATTCTTCATAGAGCGGCGGCAATCCTGTTTCTGAGCAAAGTGCAGTAGCAATAACATCACCACCATATAGTCTGTAAGTAATCTGATGGGAGTCGTCTACATAATAAGTTTCAGAACCGGCCGCTTGTTGAAAAACAGAAGGAGGTAAATCAAGAATTATAACTTCATTGAGATTCTGCCTGTTCTCAACATTTCCAACATTGGAATCAAATATTTTAATCAGTTTGCTTTCCGAACATTTTTGGATAGGCACAGAACTAAAAGAAAATTTAATATTCGATTTGGTTTGGTATTTTCCGAAAATATATTCTGTATAGGTTACAGTTCCCCCAGTTGAATTGGATAAGGTAATTCCTTTAAAAATGATAGTGTGGTCATATTTTGCATCCTCCATTTTTGTAGTATTATTTACAGGAGTAGTTTTAATTTCAATTGAACCGCTGGATTGGTCGGCTGTACTCCATTCGTCAATAACCACAGGAGTGACAGGAGGAATAACAGAGCAGAAATAAGTTGGGGCAACCTGCCCGTTAAAAACGCGATAGATAATTTTATTTTCGGCAGAAATAGATAAAGTGCTAGTTCCTTCTATATTTCTGAAAGGAAAAATTGTTGTTGGAAATTTGATAACCAGTGCCTCATTGTTGTTTAGCTTAAAGACAGAGTTTAAAACTTCAGGATTATTAGAACAGCCTGCCGCAGTAACATTGCTAAAATCAAACGAATCAAAAGTCAGGTCACCATCATCGCAGGCACTTAACAAAAACAGACAAGACAATATTCCTAAGTATTTTTTCATTTCAATAGAATTTAGAGCAAAAATAGTTTTTTTTATTATTTGAAGCAGCAGCATTAATTTTTATTTAAGTTTCCTGCCAATTCAAACATAATATGTTTCTTATATTTGGAAATAAATCCCCTTAAAACCGTGAAGCTAAGATTTTTTCAATTTCTATTCTTTTATTCTTTTTCATTGTGTGTCCAGGCACAGGAATTACTGCCTTTTGTAGAGAATTTCACCAAATCGGATTACAATGGAGATAATCAGGTATGGAATGTAACGCAAGGAGGTGACAATGCCATGTATTTTGCAAATAATCATTATTTCCTGAGATACAATGGTGTGATATGGGAAAAATACGCCCTACCTAACAAAACAGTTATCCGTTCCATATTTATTGATGGTGACAAGATTTATTCGGGTTCCTATAAAGAATTTGGTTACTGGAAAAGAATGAATGGCAAGATGGAATATTTTTCGCTTACCAGAGGCAAGAATATTTTTCAAGGCGGGTCTGATAATGAAGAAATCTGGAAAATTTTTAAATATAAGGACAGGCTGTACTTTCAGACTTTTAATGAAATCTTTATTTATGATGGAAAAGCGATTAAGAAAATAGAATTCCCTTCCCAAATTTCATATTGCTACCTGATTGACAATGAAATTTATGTGGCGACTGTCCGCGAAGGAATCTATATGATGGAAGGGACGAAGTTCGTCAAAAGAAATAATTGGAAGATTTTAGAAGAAAATGTCATCCACCATATTGAAAAATACCAGGGCAAGGTGTATATTTTCACAAAGAATAACGGAGTTTTTGTAGTAATAGATGGTAATCTGGTGCCCTGGAGCCATCCGTTGAATGAAGTCATTAAAAGAGAAGTTCTTGTAACGGCTAAGTTTGTTGACGATAATACGCTGGTTATTGGTAGTGGATTACAGGGATTGTATATTATTAATCTTAAAAACGGAAGCTACCAGAATCTTAACAGGCAGAATGCACTTAAAAACAATGCCATCCTGTCTATTGGTGTTGACAAGGAAAAAGATTTATGGTTGGGTCTCGACAACGGAATTTGCCATGTTGAAATCAATTCTCCTGTTCAGGTTTTTTCAGACAGTTCCGGTATTTTAGGTTCGGTCTATTCGCTTTCTACTATAGACAACGGCTACCTTTTTGTAACCAATCACGGAATTTTTACGAGTAAAAATAAAATACTGGAGGTACTTCCCAATTCACAGGGACAGGTTTGGGATATATACAAAAGAGGTAACGAATTTATTATAGGCCATAATGACGGAACATTTTTGTATGATGGAAGAACAGCACGATTGCAAAAAGTCAGCCCGATAAATGGTGGATGGAAGTTTTTAAAAGGAGAATTTGAAAATGTATATTTTCAGGGAAATTATGCAGGTATTGTAGTCTATGAAGATATCAATGACCTCTCGAAGTACAAACTTTTAGCCGGACTGAAAAAACCTATCAAGAATCTGGCCCAGAACAAACGTGGAGAATTATGGGCGGCAGACAATTACAGAAGTCTTTACAGGATTTTATATGATAAAAATTTCAATGTCAAAAAAATTGAAAATGTTTCACTGCAAAACGGTATAAAGAATGATTATGGCGTGAAGCTTTTTAGCTATAAAAATGAAATCCTTTTCCTGATCGATAATAATTGGTATGTCTATAATTCCATTTCGGGGAAATTAGAAAAGGATAAGATTTTTAATGCTTCTTTTAAAAACACTTCAGACATCATACCTATTAATGATGAAAATTTTATAGTATTAAAAAACGGATTACTCTATGTAGTGTCTCAGGTTAAAGACCGGTTTATTTGGGAACTTATCCCTGAAAAGTATTATGAAGGAAGAATCATTATGGAAAACATTAAGGTTTATCAGGATGGAGACCATTACCTGATGAATCTGGACGACGGATTTATTGCTTTCAAAATCAATAATAAGAAACTCAAAATACGAGGTGTCTATGCCGAAGCTTTCTATCAGGATAAATTGATTGATAAAGATACCCGGGTGAAGTATAACCAGTCTGTTGAAGTGAATGTAATAACAGAATATTTTGGCTACAACCGTCCGGACCTGTTTTATAACCTGAATGATTCCAATGACTTTGTACCCATAAAAAAAGGAAAGCTGATTTTGAATAACCTAAGCAGCGGTCTTCAGGAACTGGAATTTTATTATAATGACGGAACCAAATACACCAAAGTGGCCACCTATACATTTACGGTCAGCAAGCCATGGTATTTTTCGTTCTGGATGATAGTGTTCTATATTTTGGTTATTTCGGGTAGTTTTTTCCTGTATTACCGTTGGAACAAAATCCGGTATATTGAAAAAATCAAATTAAAAGAAGAAGAGCTCAAACACCAGAAAGAAATTCTTGAATTGGAACTTAATGCGGAAAACAAACTGAAACTGCAGGAATATGAAAAGCACATTCTTGAAATCGAAGTCCAGAATAAGGCTTATGAAGTTGCCGGAAAATCACTTTCAATAGCCAAACAAAGTGAAATGATTGACAGTATTCAGGAAATTCTTGAAACAGAAAAAGATATCAACCAGATTAAGAGCAAGATTAGAAAATCAATAAAAATTAATGCGCTTAACAAAAATGAATGGGAGAGCTTTGAACACAACCTCATGCAGAGCCATGAAGAATTTGTACATAAGCTGTCGAATAAATTTCCAATGCTTACTTCAAAAGATATCAAGCTATGTATTTACCTTAAAATGAATTTATCATCCAAAGAAATTGCCCCGTTGATGAATATTTCATTCCGTGGGGTAGAGCTACATCGTTATCGTTTGAGAAAAAAATTAGGCCTGACTTCAGATGATAATCTTTCCAAGTTTATGATTAATATATAAATACGGATTCTTTTTTAATAATAATTAAATATTTTCATAACATTTTTATCAAATAACAATACATCAACACTACATCATCTGCAAATTTATAGGGTGCTCTAAATGTAGTTGTTGTTTTTGTAAGTTATTTAAAATCAGGTTTTTATTTTGTATTTATTTTAAAATGATGTGTTTGTGTAGTGAGTTCATAAAGTTTACTACAACGTTGTAATTCGTAATTTGGTAACACTAACTTTTAACAAAATATAAACAAATGAAAAACTTTATTTTCGGAGTATTTGTACTCCTTTTTTTCCATGGGCATCTCTACGCTCAGGATATAAAAGGTAAGGTACTGGATGAAAATGGGCTCCCACTCCCTGGAGTCAACATTTTGAGTTCCACATCAAGCTCAGTATCAGATTTTGATGGAAATTTTTCAATTAATGCAAAAGTAGACGAGCCTATTACGTTTACATTTCTGGGGTATGTGACTCTCACGATAAATGCTGCAGAAAACATGAGCGTGACCATGAAAATGTCAAGCACAGACCTTACGGAAGTTGTAGTCGTAGGGTATGGTACTCAAAAAAGGACAGATCTTACGAGTGCCATTTCAACAATCAAATCAGACCAGATTACTAAACAGCCGACATTTAATGCCCTGCAATCCTTACAAGGTAAGGCGGCAGGTGTAAATATTATTGCCAATGATGCGCCGGGTGCTACACCTACAATTATTATCAGAGGTTTGGGAACTGCAGAATCGGGAAGGTTGCCTATGTATGTAGTAGACGGTGTTATTACGGGTAGTATTGCTAACCTGAATCCTAATGACATTGAATCTTTTGATGTCATGAAAGATGCAGCTTCGGCTGCCATCTATGGTTCTAATGCTGCTAATGGAGTTGTGTTTATTACAACAAAAAAAGGGAAACTGGGAAAAATCAGTATTAAGATAAATTCTTTTTATGGAGCAAAATCAATACTGAATCCTGTTAAAATGGCTAATTCAAGTCAGTTTGTGACTTATTTTAATGAAAGTCGTGCAGCTATTGGAAATCCGGACAGATTAGCACTTAATCAACCGTATGACACGGATTGGTATGATGCATTGGCAGGAACAAGTTTCTCACAAGGAAATGATGTTTCGCTTTCCGGAGGTTCAGAAAGTGTGACCTATTATTTTAGTTTCAATAACTACGAAGAAGACGGACTTTTAGAAGGGCACAAAGTAGCAAGAAACGTTTTAAGATCTAACAATATATATAAAGCCTTTGACGGAAAATTAAAGATCACGCAAAATGTTAGTGCTGCATTTACAAAATCTACTCCAAAACCGTACAGTTCGTTTACGGAAGCATACAAACAGGCTCCTATAATTCCTGTTTATTATCCTAATGGAAGATATGGAATGTCCTATTGGAACAAGACTACAGGATTGCCGGATTATATCATTGGAGCCGGACAGCAAGGTGGTCGTTTGAATTCAATTGGTAACCCGGTTGCGAACGTAAATTTCCAGAACGAGAAGAATAAGATGATGGAACTTCAGGGATTACTTCAGGCTGATTATACAGTTACAGATTGGCTAACAGCTACGACCCGATTTGGAGCTACAAAATCATATTCCAAAACCAGAATTTATAATGATATCCGTGGACGTTATCTGGCAGCTGATCCTCTCAAAACCCTTGCTGATTTTCTAAATGATCAAAATGGGGCACCTACTTCTACAGTATTCGCAAACAACTCTCTTTCCTATAAAGATGTTGAAAGTTTCAGATATAACTGGGATACTTATTTAACAGCAAGTAAATCATTTGGTAAGCATAATTTTAATGCTACAGCCGGTGTTACGAAAGAAAGAAGAAATGATATATATGAATCTTTTATAGAAGGCTATGGTGTTCCGGAACAGGAAAATTACTGGAATTTGGATATGGCATCATTAAGGTATACTAAAGTTGTCACGCAATTTTTTCAAACTCCTACAAATGTCCTTTCTTATTTTGGAAGGCTTCAGTATAATTTTGACGAGAAATACTATGTTTCAGGAACTATTAGACGTGATGGAAACAGTAATTTTAAAAAGAATGCCGATTACTGGGGAACATTTCCTTCTGTTAGTGTAGGTTGGGTATTGACTAACGAAAGCTTTTTAAGCGAAGTTAACAATCTGGATTTCCTTAAACTAAGAGCAGGATACGGTGAAGTAGGTAATGCAAACGTACCTTTTAATGCAACTTCAATTATTACAAACCCTGGTAGTACCAATACAAATTATGTTTTTGGACCAAATCAGGATTTAGTATTTGGAGGCGCAGTAGGTTCACCAGCCACAAACTTGACTTGGGAAGTTACTAAGGAAATTAATGCGGGTGTTGATTTTGAATTGCTGGACAGAAGATTATCAGGTAGTGTTGATTACTATAACAGGATAAATACAAATGCAATATTAAATGTAAAACCAATCCTAAATTCGCCTGCATCTCAAAATTACTATGACCATGGAGGTGAGGTAAGAAACAAAGGATATGAAATTGCTTTAAATTGGAAAGATAACATTACTGAAGACTTTTCATATAGTATAGGTGTTAATTATGCCCATAATAAAAATACCTTAGAGAATGTAAAACCTGCCTATGATGGAATGACAGGCGGTAGTCTTGGTGATGGTCAAATCACAAAAAGATTACAGGAAGGTCAGCCAATATATTCATGGTGGCTGTTAGAAGCAGACGGTGTTTGGCAAACTCAGGCAGAAATTGATGCCAATCCGCATTTCGGAGTGCCTCAGCCAGGTCAGTTGCGTTATAAAGACCAGAACGGTGACGGTGTAATTGACGACAGAGATAAGAAATTCTTTGGTTCTTACATACCAAAATTCTCTTATGGAATCAATGTGAATCTTGCCTACAAAAATTTCGATTTATCTGTTGACGGATTTGGAGCCGGAGGCAACAAAGTGTATAACGGACTTAAAGGAACCCGAGTAGATGCAGGTGAAAATATTGCTGCAGAAACATTCAACAACCGTTGGACAGGACCGGGAACTTCAAATACAAATCCGGGGGCAAACAGAGATGCCCTGTCTTCAAGTTATTACTTAGAAGATGGAGATTATTTCAGAATCAACAACATTACTTTAGGATATACTTTTAAAGATATGTTTAATATTTCCAGACTTAGAATTTACGGAACGGCACAAAATCCTTTCCTGTTCACTAAATATTCAGGATTCACTCCGGAGTTGAATAATAGTGGTGCACCAAACGAAACTGCCGGTATTGAATTGGCAGCTTATCCGAATATCAAAACTTTCATTTTTGGTATAAACCTTGAATTTTAAAAAAAATAGTATGAAAATAAATTATAAAAAAATTGTTTGTCTTTCATTCGCTCTCGGCGTATTAGTTGGATGCGACGATTTCCTTGATGTAGATGCAAGAGAAAAGATTACAGAAGAAGACAGTGGGGAAAATTTGGAACCGATTGCCTTTGTGAATGGAATCTACGGAATGATGACAGAGTGGGATTATGCCTTCTCGTATCTTGGAATTACTGAAATTATTTCTGATAATGCTGATAAAGGAAGTTCGCCTGGTGATCCCGGGGGTGATAAAGGATTACTTGATGGATTGACATTCACAGCTACAGCGGGTTCTGTTGAAGCCATGTGGACGAACTGGTATAAAACCATTGGACGTGCTACTTATTCTATAGGTTACACAGAAAATTATGGACTTACAGATATGGCTTATAAAAATAGATTGATTGGTGAAGCCAAATTTCTCAGAGCCTATCACTACTTTTTCTTAGTTAGGGCTTTTGGCGATGTGCCTTTACAGCACATTGATTTAACCGTAAGAGTTCCTAAAGAACAGGTTTATGATTTTATTGAGCAGGATTTGCTGGATGCTATCCAGGTATTGCCGGAAAAGAGTCAATATGCATCTGCTGATTTAGGAAGAGCTACAAAAGGTGCCGCACAGGCTTTATTGGCCAAGGTTTATCTGTATCAAAAAGATTGGCAAAATGCTTATGATTATGCAGATGATGTAATCACTTCCGGACAATATAGTCTTGAGCCGGATTATGCTCAAATATGGAGAGTCAATACAGAAAATGGCGTCGAATCCATATTCGAAGTTCAGGCAAGAGGTGAATCAATTGCTCACGGTGTACAACAGTATTCTGAAACACAAGGTGCCAGAGGTCCAAGCGGTTGGGGATGGGGATTTAATACACCATCTCAAAATCTTTTGGATGCCTATAATGCAGAAGGCGATGTTATCAGAAGAGATGCGACTATCATCTTCAGAGGCGAAACGATGTATGACGGGCGTGTAGTAAGTACTGCGGTAGAAAACCCAATGTATAATGAAAAAGCTTATTCCAGTGCCAATGCAGGTGCAGCAGATGGTGATAAAAACATCAGGGTGTTACGACTTGCCGAGATTTATCTGATTCGAGCAGAAGCTGCAAACGAACTGGGCAATTCAGATGTGGCCTTGTCTTCTTTGAAAGAAGTTCGTGACAGGGTAAATCTTGGCGAAGTAACTACAACAGACAAGACTTTATTAAGAAATCTGATTTGGAAAGAAAGAAGGCTGGAACTGGCTTTTGAACACGACAGATGGTTTGATCTGGTTAGAACAGGGCAGGCAGCACAAGCTATGCAGGCTAATGGAAAACCTTTTGAAGTGGGTAAACACGAACTATTTCCAATCCCGAATGCTCAATTAATACAAACACCAGGCATGGGGCAAAACCCGAACTGGTAATAAACTTTATTGATGAAATACCTATTTTTTATATTTCTAATATTTGCAAGTTGTGGTTCAAACGAATCGTCTCCAAAAGGAGACGATTCTTCCACACCTGCAACACCAACACCATTGACTGATGACCAATTAGTAGATGTGGTTGAAAAACAGATATTTAAATATTTCTGGGATTTTGCCGAGCCAAACTCAAAACTGGCAAGGGAAAGATACCATCCGGATGGTAATTATCCGGAAAATGACTCCAATATTGTCACCACAGGAGGTTCCGGTTTTGGATTGATGTCAATAATTGCAGCAACTTCCAGAAACTATGTTTCCAGAAGTGAAGCCGTATCCCGATTGAATACAATTGCAGATTTTCTTGCCAGTGCCGACCGTTTTCACGGAGCATGGCCTCATTGGATGGACGGAACTACGGGCAGAGTAAAGCCTTTTGGACAAAAAGACAATGGTGGTGATTTGGTAGAAACGGCTTTTTTATGTCAGGGAATGATTTGCGTACGTGAATTTTTCAAAGATGGTACCGCCGAAGAAAAAGCCTTGGCACAGAAATTCGACAATTTATGGAAAGGTGTTGATTGGAATTGGTACAGAAACAACCAGAATGTTTTGTATTGGCACTGGTCGCCTGATTATGCCTGGGAAATGAACTTTCCTTTGGAAGGTTATAATGAATGCCTGATTACTTATGTTCTTGCAAGCGCGTCGCCAACACATGGCATAACTCCGGAGGCTTATCATAAAGGATGGGCAAGAAACGGAGGAATCGTTTCGTCTGCAACAAAATACGGAATTCCTTTATTGCTAAAGCATAATGGTGCTGAACAGGCCGGAGGACCTTTGTTCTGGGCACACTATTCTTATTTGGGCTTAGACCCGAGACAGCTCACAGACCAATATGCTAATTATTGGGATGTCAATGTTAATCATTCAAAAATCAATTATAAATATTGTGTTGAAAATCCTGGGAATTTTGCAGGATATGGCCCGAATTATTGGGGATTAACAGCTTCCTATTCCAGAAATCCCGATGGAAGTATTGGCTATAACGCACATATGCCAAGCAACGATTTAGGAATCGTATCGCCTACGGCAGCTATAAGTTCTATAGTATATACTCCAACAGAATCATTAGCAGCGATGCGCAATTTTTATGAAAACTACAGCGGACAGTTGTGGGGTCCGGCAGGTTTTTACGATGCCCACAGCAAGCATTACGGATGGACAGCTAACAGATATCTGGCAATTGACCAGGGACCAATGGTGGTTATGCTGGAGAACTACCGTTCAGGATTGCTTTGGAATTTATTTATGAATGCACCGGAAGTGCGACAAGGTTTGGTAAATCTTGGATTCCATTCCGGACAACACGGATTTTAAAATGAAAATAAAACTGGCTTTATTGGGGTTATTGGTGTCCGGTATCTCTTTTGCTCAAAAAGACATTACTGGAGCAATTTCTGTCGAAATTACCCAAAAAAGCGAATTAAATTATGCCCTGCATATCCCCAAAAATACAAAAGGAAAGAAACCGCTCATGGTCTTTCTCCACGGTTCAGGAGAACGAGGTTCAGATATTGAAAAGGTTAAAATACACGGCCCTTTCAAATACCTGAAAAATAATGAATTGGATAGTTACGTTCTCGCGCCACAATGTCCTGACAATGAATATTGGAACGCAGAAGTCTTATATAAATTGATACAAAAAATCCAAAAAGAAAATAATATAGATTCCAACAGAATTTATCTTACAGGTTTGAGTATGGGAGCCTGGGGAGCCTGGAATTTGGCCTTCGCTCATCCCGAAATGTTTGCCGCACTGGTGCCCATTGCAGGATTTGTTGACAGAGTGCCTATGATGGAAAATTGCAAGATTAAGGATATTCCAACACGTATTTTCCATGGACTGGTAGATGATGTTGTAGATGTGAATTATTCGATAGCCATCTACAAAAAACTAAAAACATGCAGCAAAGACATTCATCTGACCATTTTCGATGATGCCAATCACGACAGTTGGAGCAGAGTATATGACAACAAAGAAATTTATGACTGGATGCTGGAACAGCAGAAGCAATAAACAAATTTCCCTAAATAAATATCATAATGAAATTTAAAACAGTAGTACTATTATTATTAGCAGGTTCGCTTACAGCTAATGCCCAAAAGGACAAAAAGAAGAGCGCAATTAAGCCCAAAAAAGAATTTGTTTCAGAGCTGATGGCTAAAATGACAATTGATGAAAAAATTGGCCAGCTTGTACAGTTTACGGCAGATGGAACCATAACCGGACCAGCCGCCGGAGATAATTTTATCGAACAGATCAAAAAAGGAAATGTAGGTTCTATATTGAATGCGACTACCGTAAAATATACGGCCGAACTTCAAAAGATGAATCTCGATAATTCAAGATTGAAAATTCCGTTACTTTTTGGATATGATGTTATCCATGGCTATAAAACTATTTTCCCAATTACTCTGGGTGAATCAGCTACCTGGGATTTGAATGCTGTGGAATTGGCAGCCAAAATTTCTGCTGCAGAAGCTGCCGCAGGAGGCGTTCACTGGACTTTTTCACCAATGGTAGATATTTCCCGTGACCCACGTTGGGGTAGGGTATCAGAAGGTGCCGGAGAAGATACCTATCTGGGTTCTAAATTAGCGATGGCTCGTGTAAGAGGTTATCAGGGGAATGACCTTTCAGCCATCAACACTATTTTGGCATGTACAAAACACTTTGCGGCTTATGGAGCTGCAGAGGCAGGACGTGATTACAATACGGTTGATATGTCAGAAAGAATGCTAAGAGAAGTTTATCTGCCGCCATTCAAGGCTACGGTTGATGCAGGAGTAAGAACTTTTATGACCTCTTTTAATGAAATTTCTGGAGTTCCGGCTACCGGAAATAAATTTCTGGTTAACGGAATACTGAAAGACGAATGGAAATTTGACGGTTTTGTGGTAACCGATTATACCGGAATGAACGAAATGATACCTCACGGCTATGCAAAAGATGAAAAACATGCGGGCGAATTGGCATTAAACGCGGGTGTTGACATGGATATGGTTGGAGGAATCTACATGAAGAACCTTAAAAAATCATTGTCTGAAGGAAAAGTTACCGAGGCGCAGATAAATGATGCCTGCCGAAGAATTTTAGAAGCAAAATACGATTTAGGCCTGTTTGAGGACCCTTACCGATATAATGATGCCAAAAGAGAGAAAGAAGTCACCTATAAAAAAGAATATCTGGAGGCTGCTTTAGATGTGGCGAACAAATCGTTGGTACTGCTCAAAAACAGCAATCATACATTACCGCTGAAAAAAGAACAGAAAGTAGCCTTTGTTGGGCCGCTAATCAGCGATGAATATAATATTATTGGTTCCTGGGCAGCATCAGGCGACAGACACGGATTTGCTGTTAGTGTTGAAGAAGGAATAAATAAAATTATCACAGACAAAACCAAAATCAGTTTTGCAAAAGGAGTGGAAATTCTGGATAAAAAAAGAGACATGATACAGGCAGCCATTGACAATGCTAAAAAGGCAGATGTTATCGTTGCAGTAATGGGTGAATTCGAAAACATGACAGGAGAAGCCGCTTCACGTACCAATATAGACCTGCCTGGAATACAGAAAGAATTTTTGGCAGAATTGAAAAAACTGGGCAAACCTATCGTTTTAGTATTGCTTAATGGAAGACCGCTAACATTAGAATGGGAAGACCAAAACATGGATGCAATTCTTGAAGCCTGGTGGCCTGGAACAAGAGGAGGCGATGCTATTGCACAGACGCTTTACGGAATCAATAACCCAAGCGGGAAATTGCCAATGACTTTTCCTAGAAATGTAGGACAGATTCCATTGTATTACAATCATAAAAACACCGGACGCCCTTATTTAGGAAAAGCAGACAATGAGCAAAAATATAAATCACGCTATATTGATGTTGACAATTCACCTTTGTATGAATTTGGTTATGGACTAAGCTATACAAAATTTACCTATTCTAATTTTAAGCTATCTGCTACCAAAATCAACTTCACTCAAAAATTAAAAGCTACGGTTGAAGTTGCCAATACAGGAAATTATGATGGAGAAGAAGTAGTTCAGCTCTATATCCGGGATAAAGTCGGGTCTGTAACCAGGCCGGTAAAAGAACTAAAAGGTTTCCAGAAAATTCTCTTGAAAAAAGGAGAGAAGAAGACTGTTGAATTCGAAATTTCTTCCGAAGATTTGAAGTTCTACGGAATAGATATGCAGTTTGCCGCAGAGCCGGGAGATTTTGAAATCTTTGTTGGCGGTACATCAGCGACAGACATGAAATTGGAGTTTGAGTTAGTTAAATAATTTTTTTTGTGAGTTTTAAAAGGCCCTTTAGGTTTCTCTAAAGGGCTTTTTTCTAAATCCGATTAGCTACCTTTAGCGAAATTTATATAATATGAAAAACATCTTTACCCTGTGCCTTCTCGTATTGACGGGATTTTTAAATGCTCAGACAGTCCAATCTCCATCCAAAGAAATTACTGTAACCTTTAAATTAACTGCCGAAGGTCGTCCTTCCTATTCCGTAAACTATAAAAACAAACCTGTCATAAAAGAAAGTTTGTTAGGGATTGCTTTAAAAGAGACAGAAGCATTGGAAACAGGATTTGAAATAACAAATACACAAAACAAAAGCGTTGATGAAAGTTGGAAACCGGTATTAGGAGAACAATCTGTTATCCGCAATACATACAATCAGGCTGTTTTTTCACTCCTACAGAAAGCTACGGGAAGAAAGCTGGATATCGTTTTTAAAGTATACGACGAAGGTGTTGCTTTCAGGTATGAATTTCCAAAACAGGACAAGCTGAATTATTTTATCATTTCTGATGAAAAAACAGAATTTAATCTGGCAGGAAACCATAAGACATTCTGGATTCCGGGAGATTATGACAGCCAGGAATACGTATACAACGAGACAAAATTATCAGAAATTGATAACGACAAATTAAACCTGAACAATGGTATTGCCGTAAAATCTATTGGTGGCCGTTATGTGGTGCAGTCGCCATTGATGATGAAATCGGCAGAGGGTCTTTATCTTAATATTTTTGAAGCCGCTGTAGTGAATTATCCGGTAATGCACCTGGATGTCAATACTTCAAACTTTAAAATAAAATCACATTTAGTACCTAACGCCATAGGCGATAAGGCATATCTCCAGGCTCCGGCTGTTTCTCCATGGCGTACGATTATGGTAAGCGATGATGCCAGAGATATTGTAGGCTCTAAAATGATTCTAAACCTGAACGAACCGTCCAGAATAGAAGACACTTCATGGATTAAACCTATGAAATATGTAGGGGTTTGGTGGGAAATGCACGTTGGTGTTTCAACCTGGGATTTGAGCGGTACACAAGATGCATCTCAAAAAAGCGTAGGCAAAAAGCCGCACGGAGCAACCACAGAAAACACAAAACGCTATATTGATTTTGCTGCAAAACATGGTTTTGACGGTGTCTTGGTTGAAGGCTGGAATGTAGGCTGGGAAGACTGGTTTGGAAACTGGAAAGAAGAAGTTTTTGACTTCGTGACACCCTATCCTGATTTTGACATACAGCAAATCAGTGACTATGCAAAGTCGAAAAATGTAAAGATGATTATGCACCACGAGACTTCAGGTTCTGTTGCCAATTATGAAAGACGTTTGGACAGAGCATTGAACGTAATGAAAAAATACGGTTATCCTGCAGTTAAAACAGGCTATGTCGGGAAAATTATTCCAAGAGGAGAATTTCACGACGGTCAGAGTATGGTCAACCATTTCAATTATGTTCCGCAAAGAGCAGCAGAATATAAAATTATGGTCAATTCTCACGAATCATCACGTCCAACAGGTGTTAGCAGAACATGGCCAAACTATATTGCTGCCGAAGCGGCAAGAGGAAACGAATTCAACGGATGGAGTAACGGAAATCCGCCAACACATGAAACCATTCTTCCTTTTACACGACTTTTAGGAGGACCGATGGATTATACGCCGGGTGTTTTCGAAATCAAGATGAGCCATTATGATGCCAGTAAGACAGAACAGGTACATACTACACTTGCCAAACAACTGGCCCTGTATGTTACGATGTATTCACCATTGCAAATGGCTTGTGACCTGCCTGAGAATTATGAAAGATATGCAGATGCTTTCCAATTCATCAAGGATGTTACAGCAGATTGGGATGAAAGCAAATATCTGGAAGCAGAACCGGGTGATTATTTAACAGTTGCCAGAAAAGCCAAAGGAAGTGAAAACTGGTTCGTTGGTGCAATTACCGACGAAAATCCTAGAAACACCACAATTTCACTCGATTTTTTAACTCCGGGAAAAAAATATAAAGCCATTATTTATCAGGACGGAAAGACAGCACACTGGGAGAAAAACCCAATCAATTATGAAATCAAGACAATTGAAGTGACTTCAAAAAGTAAGTTAAAGCTAAATCTGGCTGCTGGTGGCGGAACAGCTATCAGCATTTTTCCGGTAAAGTAAACAATAACAATGATTTTTTTTAAAAGACAAAATTTAAAGAAAGTAACAAAAATAGTAAGTCTTGCAGGAATCTTGCTCCTTTCGGGGCAAGGTTTCTCGCAACAAAAAACCTATTGCAATCCAATTAATATTGATTACGGATATTGCCCGATTCCAAATTTTGTAACACAAGGAAAACATCGCGCAACAGCAGACCCGGTAATCACCAACTTTAAAGGCGAATATTATCTGTTTTCGACCAATCAATGGGGCTATTGGCATAGTTCCGATATGCTCAACTGGAAATTCATATCCAGAAAATTCCTCCGCCCGGAACATAAGGTTTATGACGAACTCTGTGCGCCATCGCTATCATTTGTAAATGATACGCTATTGGTAATCGGTTCGACGCATACTAAGGATTTTCCACTATGGATGAGCAAAAACCCAAAAACAGATGATTGGAAAGAACTCGTTCATAAATCGGAAGCAGCGGCATGGGACCCACAAATCTTCTGGGACAAAGAAAAAGACGAAGTCTATATGTATTACGGTTCCAGTAATCTGTATCCACTGTATGGTGTGAAGTTAAACCGTAAAACCTTTCAGCCCGAAGGCGAACGTATTCCGGTTTTGGCACTCAATGACGACGAACATGGCTGGGAACGGTTTGGCGAACACAACGACAATACTTTCCTACAGCCTTTTACTGAAGGTGCTTTTATGACCAAATACAAAAACAAATACTATCTGCAATACGGAGCACCGGGAACCGAATTTAGCGGTTATGCAGATGGCGTTTATGTAGGGTCAAATCCGTTAGGGCCTTTTGAATACCAATCCCATAATCCGTTTTCCTATAAACCCGGAGGATTTGCAAGAGGAGCAGGGCACGGAGCTACCTATCAGGACACCAATAATGACTATTGGCACGTATCTACAATTGTAATTTCAACAAAGAATAATTTTGAAAGACGAATAGGAATCTGGCCCGCCGGTTTTGATGAAGATGGAATATTATATTCCAATACGGCTTATGGCGATTATCCGACTTTTCTTCCTTCACAGAAAAAGAACCATTTACAGGAAAGCTTTTCAGGATGGATGCTTTTAAATTACAATAAACCGGTTCAGGTTTCTTCTACCCTGGGAGGTTTTCAGCCTAATTTTAGTAATGACGAAGACATCAAGACGTATTGGTCTGCTAAAACGGGAGCTAAAGGCGAATACCTGATTTCTGATTTGGGAGAAAAATCGACAATTCTTGCCATACAAATCAACTTTGCAGACCAGGATGTGGAACTGATGGGCAAACCGGAAACTACAACAGGACATAAGTACATTATCTATTCTTCAAATGATGGTAAAAACTGGAAAATAGCTGTCGATAAAAGCAAAAATACTAAAGACGTGCCTCATGATTATATGGAATTGGAAAAGCCAATTACTGCAAGGTATTTAAAAGTAGAAAACATCCAAATGCCAACAGGGAAATTTGCCATCAGCGGTTTCAGGATATTTGGAAAAGGAGCAGGGCAGAAGCCTGATGCGGTACAAAACTTTGCTCCGTTACGTGCCGAAGCCAGAAAAAAAGGAGAGCGAAGAAGTGTCTGGTTCAAATGGCAACAGGAATCTAATGCAGATGGATATGTCATCTATTTCGGAAAATCGCCTGAAAAACTATACGGTTCAATAATGGTATATGGCAAAAATGAATATTATTTCAGCGGATTAGACCGTTCTGATGCCTATTATTTTCAGATTGAAGCTTTCAACAGTAACGGGATAGGTCCTAAATCCGAAATAAAAAAATCAGAATAAAAAAAACTTTGTGAAAAAGATTACGCAAACGTTGTATTTTGATTAAAAAACGACTTAAGAAATCGTTTTCGTTAATAACTAAATCGTAATCTGTTGCAAGGTGTTTTCATATAAATGTATATTTATCAAAAATTAATTGTTTTTATTAAATAGAATCCTATTTTTTATTGCTTTAACTAAACTATCTTAATAAATGAGTTCAGAAACTAAAACAAATTATCCTGCGCTTTATACGCTGATTACAGTATTTTTCTTCTGGGGATTTATTGCTGCCGGAAACAGCATCTTTATTCCTTTCTGTAAAAACTATTTTTCGTTAGACCAGTTTCAATCACAGCTGATTGACTTTGCTTTCTATACCGCATATTATCTGGGAGCGCTCCTGCTTTTTATTTTTGGAGCCATAAACGGAAAAGACCTGGTTGGAAAATGGGGATATAAAAGAAGTATAGTTTATGGATTGTTATTTTCTGCCTTAGGAGCCGGAGCCATGATTGTTGCAGTAGAAGCGAATGTATATGCAGGAATGTTGGTAGGTTTGTTTATAGTTGCCTTAGGATTCTCATTGCAGCAAACAGCAGCAAATCCATTTGCTGTTTTATTGGGTGACCCGAAAACGGGTACCAGCCGTCAAAACCTTGCCGGAGGTATTAACTCTTTCGGAACGACAATCGGGCCAATTGTTGTTGGTTTCGCCTTGTTCGGAACGGCAGCAGCAGTTAGTGATGACCAGATTAAAGGATTGGGTTTGGATAAAGTTATCCTGTTATATGTTGGAGTAGGAATCTTATTCTTGATAGCAGCAAGCGTTTTCTTCTTCTCGAAAAAACTTCCATCCGGAATTTCGGACGAGCCAATGGAAAAAGCAAATAAAGCGATGACTACTTTAATTGTCATGACGGGTCTTTTGGCCATAATGTTTGCGCCCGTTTTCAACAGCTATAATTCACCGGAAGCAAAAAAGATAGTTGAAATTGAAAAGTCAATCGAACCTATAACGAAAGACATCAAAAAATTAAGCGATAATCTGGTAAAGATTAAAAAAGATAAAGTACTTTCTGAGGAAGAAAAGAATACGGCTTCTGAATCAATCAAAAGCGAAATCAAAGTACTGGAATTGAGTGTTGAACCACAGCACAAAGAAATTCAGGAAATAAGACATCCGCTTGAAAAATACAGAATGTATTGGCTGTCTGGTGCTTTATTGGTAATTGTAGGCGGACTTTTATTTGCAACCCGAAGCGCACAAAAGAAAAATGAAGGCTGGGGTGCCATGAAATACCCGCAGTTGGTTTTGGGAATGCTGGCTATTTTTACCTATGTAGGAGTTGAGGTTGCCGTAGGAAGTAACCTGGGAGAACTGTTGAAACTGCCTGAATTTGGAAGCTTCCAATCTTCGGAAATCGCACCTTATATATCAATGTACTGGGGAAGTTTGATGATTGGCCGTTGGGCAGGAGCTATCAGCGTTTTTAACCTGACCGAAAGTAAAAGAAAATTGGCACTGATTATCGTTCCATTGATTGCCTTTTCGGTTATTATTGGCGTAAATACATTGGCACAGCAAGATATGACATCATTATACTATTATGTAATCTGTGTGTTATTACAGGTTTTGGTTTTCTTCCTAAGCAAGAACAAACCGGCCAGAACATTAATCTTATTTGGACTAATGGGTGTTACTGCCATGCTGATTGGATTGTTCTCTACGGGAACCGTTGCAATCTACGCTTTCCTTGCCGGAGGTTTGGCTTGTAGTATTATGTGGCCGTCTATCTTTACATTATCAATTACGGGTCTTGGAAAATACACAGCTCAAGGGTCGGCTTTCCTGGTAATGATGATTTTAGGAGGAGGAATTATCCCGCCAATTCAAGGAAAATTATCAGATATTATCGGAATACACGCTTCGTATGTAATACCGGTAATCTGTTTCTCCTACCTTACATTCTTTGCGATAGCCGTAAAAGGAATACTGAAGAGGCAGAATATTGACGTCGACGCCATTGAAGCCGAAGGAGCCCATTAATTTATTCTTAATGAATTCATAATAACGAATCCGAAGCAGATTGTATTTCCTACATTTGCTTCGGATTTTTACTTCTCATGAGACTTTCAAAATATTATCTGGCAGCCATTACAGCTTTTGTAATCTGGGGATTCTTTAGTTTGGCTTTAAAGCCGTTACACCTATATCCATCACTGGACATTCTATTTTACAGGGTATTCCTATGTGTCGTTCTCATGATGGGAATCAATCTCCTTTTTAGAAAAAAGACTTTAAGGGAAACAAAGGAAAATTTCAGGCTGATGTCTGCAACCCAAAAGAGAAATGTCGTACTCCTGACTTTGGGAGGTTCTTTGCTGTTGTCTGCCAACTGGTTTTTCTTTATCTATGTCATGAACCACGTGAGTGTCAAGGCTGCATCTTTTGCCTATCTGGTTTGTCCGATACTCACCACCGTTTTTGCCTATTTTATACTGAAGGAAAAACTAAACAAATGGCAATGGACAGCAGTAGGCTTGAGTATTTTTAGCTGTGTTCTGCTGTCGTTTAATCATTTTATGGATATTTTTTACAGCCTGATAGTAGCTGCTACCTATGCTTTGTATCTGGTTTCGCAACGAAAAAATACAGCAATTGACAAATTTTTATTGCTTACATTACAACTGACAACCACAGCAATTATCCTATTGCCTTTTTATCCGTTTTATAGTTCAGAAGTACCAACGGCCTTTAATTTTTACTTTTATCTGATTATCATAGTGGTTTTGTTTACTATTATTCCGCTATTCCTGAATTTATACGCACTGAAAGGAGTCAATTCGTCAACAGTCGGAATATTGCTTTATATCAATCCGCTGATTAATTTTTTCCTTGCCATTTTTTATTACAAGGAAGAAATTACGATGTTCCAGATTATTGCCTATTCCTTAATACTACTGTCAATTATTATTTTTAACAGCAAGCACATCTTTAAACCGAAAACAAAAGAACTACAGCCTAAAGATGTATAATTCATTTTATATCCCGATTTTTGCATCATGAAAAAAGTTTACCTTGATAATGCTTCTACAACAGCGCTACGACCTGAAGTTATTCAGGAAATAACGCATGTCCTGCAGGAAGAATATGGAAATCCGTCTTCGACACACAGTTTTGGTAGGTCGGCTAAAAACATATTGGAATCGTCAAGAAAATTGATTGCAAAGCAATTGAACGCATCAGCACAGGAAATAATTTTTACTTCCGGAGGTACAGAAGCCAATAACTGGATTCTCCGTTCGGCAATAAAAGATTTAAAAGTAAAAAGAATTATCACGAGCAAGATTGAGCATCATGCAGTACTTAATACGGTTTTGGCCTTACAGGCAGAATATGGGGTTGAAGTAGACTTTGTCAATCTGAATTCAAAAGGAGAGGCAGACATCAATCATTTGGTTGAATTGCTTTCTCAGGACAAGCCCACGTTGGTTGCCTTGATGCATGTAAACAATGAAACAGGAACCGTTTTAGATATAGAAAAAGTAGCCCGGTTGTGTAAGCAATACAATGCACTTTTTCATTCAGATACGGTACAGTCTGTTGGCAAGACAGAAATTGACCTTCAAAAAACTGAAGTTGATTTTATTGTTGCCAGCGCCCATAAATTTCATGGGCCAAAAGGTATAGGCTTTGCTTTTATAAGAAAAAATCCGGGCATAAACCCAATGATTTTTGGAGGCGAACAGGAAAAAGGACTTCGCGCCGGAACAGAAGGCGTCCATAATATTGCCGGTATGGCAAAAGCACTGGAGATTTCCTATGTAAATTTAGAGGCAGAAAGAAGGCAAATCCAAGACCTAAAAGATTATTTTGTAGAGAAACTGCAAACTAATTTTCCGGATTTTAAAATAAATGGAAACCCGGAAGGTTTCTACAACATCATCAATGTTTTATTGCCATTTTCTGATGAAAAGACCGCTATGATTCTTTTTAATCTTGATATGAAAGGGATAGCTGTTTCCAGAGGTAGTGCCTGCCAATCGGGAAGTATCAAACCATCACATGTATTAAAAGAAATGCTTTCTGAAGAAGATTTGAAAAAACCTAGCCTAAGAATTTCATTTAGTCATTTTAATACGCAGGAAGACATAGACTTACTGATTGAAGCTTTGAAAGCAGTTTAATTTTGTTAAAAATCGATACTGTTTGTTTTATTTAACACAATTATTTGTGTGATTTATTTATGTTTGTGTAAAAACAAACTTTATGAAACAAGCACTAATTACATTAATAGCTGTTTTTAGTTGTATTGCTATTTCCTTTGCACAGCATAAAGGCAAAGTAGAAATGGGTTTTAATGTAGGTTTTAATACTACTAATATCAGTAATAACATTGAAATATACGATTTACCGGATTCACGATATGGCTTTAATTTTGGAGTTTCTGCTGATTATTATTTTTCAGATGACTGGAGTATTAAAGCTAAATATATTTTCGAAACAAAAGGATGGAATAATGACCTTATACAGGTTTCTGATGAATCTGACCCTGTCGTTCGGTATGAAAGTACCAACATCCGTTTAAATTATATTACTATTCCGTTAATGATTACTTTTCATGCTTATGGTGATGATGAAGATCGGATAAATGTATATACTAACGGAGGTCCATATATTGGTTTTTTGATGGATGCAAAAGAAACAAGATTTAATACTATCATAAAAGATAGTTTTGATAAAATAGGTGGAGGTATTTCTTATGGAGTTGGTATAAAAATTCCGGCATCAAATAAATTTAATTTTTTTCTTGAATATGAATCACAACTCGGACTAACAGAGATTTTTAAATACCGTGATCGATATATTAGTGTAAGACATGCTATGAACTTTGGAATAAACTTTTTACTTTATTAGTTTTCTAAATCACACAAATTTTTTGTCTAACAAATCCAAAATCTGAAATCTCAAATCTGCAATCTTAAATCTAAAACCCAAAATCTCAAATCTTTAACACCATATTCTAATTATTTCTCTAAGTTTGTGTAAAAACAAACTTTATGAAACGAGTACTAATTACTTCGATGGCCATTTTGGGCTTTATCGTTACTTCCTCCGCACAAAATAAAGGAAAAATAGAAATTGGACTTAACGCTGGCTTGAATTCATCTAATGCGAGTACAGGATATGATTCTGCTGACCCGAGCATAGGTTTTAATTTTGGTGCCTCCGCCGATTATTATTTTTCTAATAGCTGGAGTCTTAAAGCAAAATTGATTTACGACAGAAAAGGATGGGATAATGACCTTATTCGGGTTTCTGACCAATTTGATCCCGTGGTTCGCTATGCGAGTACAGACATCAATTTAGATTATCTTACGGTTCCTTTAATGGCCAGCTGGCATTTTGGTAACAGAAAGAACTGGTACCTGAACTTTGGCCCTTACATAGGCTTTTTAATGAATGCCAAAGAAACAAGGTTTGATTCTGACATCAAGGAAAGTTTTAATAAGGTAGATGGCGGACTTGCCTTTGGACTTGGCGTAAAAATCCCGGTATCAGACAAGTTTAAGGTTTTTATCGAATATGAAGGACAGGGTGGTATGGCAGAGCTATTTAAATATAATGATTATGATGATACTATTATGAACGCCAGAAGCTCCCTTAATGTGGGTATAAACTTTTTGCTTTATTAATCGTGAAGTAGTAGGCAGAAAGCAGTAGGCAGAAGGCAGAAGGCAGTAAGCAGAAGGCAGTAAGTAGTAAGTTAAAATCAGAAATCAAAAAATTAGAATTCATAAAAAAAACCGTTTTGAAATCCAAAACGGTTTTTTTATTATCTAAATCTAAAATCTGCAATCTTAATTCTAAAATCTCAAATCAAAAATCCTACAAATGTATCACTTCACCATAAGCATCAGCAGCCGCTTCCATAATTGCCTCGCTCATAGTTGGGTGAGGGTGGATAGACTTGATGATTTCATGGCCTGTAGTTTCTAATTTTCTGGCAACAACTGCTTCAGCAATCATATCAGTTACACCGGAACCAATCATGTGGCATCCTAACCATTCTCCATATTTAGCATCAAAAATAACTTTTACGAAACCATCAGGAGTTCCGGCAGCTTTTGCCTTACCTGAAGCAGAGAAAGGAAACTTACCGATTTTCAATTCGTAACCTTTCTCACGTGCTTGTTTTTCTGTTAAACCAACAGAAGCGATTTCAGGTGTAGCATACGTACAACCAGGAACATTTCCGTAATCGATTGGCTCTACGTGAAGGCCAGCAATTTTTTCAACACAAAGAATTCCTTCAGCAGAAGCTACGTGTGCCAATGCCTGACCAGGAACTACATCACCAATAGCATAATAGCCAGGAATGTTGGTTTGGTAGTAAGGGTTCACTACAATTTTATCTCTGTCTGTTGCGATTCCAACTTCTTCAAGTCCTATGTTTTCAATGTTTGATTTAATTCCAACAGCAGAAAGCACAATATCAGCCTCAAGGATTTCTTCTCCTTTTGAAGTTTTTACGGTAGCTTTTACGCCATTTCCGGAAGTATCTACTTTTTCAACAGAAGCATTGGTCATTATCTTGATACCGGCTTTTTTCAAAGAACGCTCAAATTGTTTTGAGATATCTTCGTCCTCAACCGGAACAATGTTTGGCATAAACTCAACAATGGTAACTTCAGTTCCCATAGCATTGTAGAAATGTGCAAACTCAACTCCAATAGCTCCTGAACCAACAACAATCATTGATTTTGGTTGCTCAGACAATGACATAGCCTGACGGTAGCCGATTACTTTTTTACCATCTTGAGGAAGGTTTGGCAATTCGCGGGAACGTGCTCCGGTAGCAATGATAATATGGTCTGCAGAATATTCTGTCGTTTTTCCGTCTTTTCCAACAACATCAATCTTTTTTCCAGGTTTTACTTTTCCGGTACCTTCAATAACATCAATCTTGTTTTTCTTCATCAGGAACTGGATGCCTTTGCTCATTCCGTCAGCAACACCACGCGAACGTGAAATGACAGCATTAAAATCCTTGTCAAATTTTTCAACAGTCAAACCGTAGTCAGAAGCATGTTTTAGGTAATCAAAAACCTGTGCTGATTTTAATAATGCCTTAGTTGGAATACATCCCCAGTTCAAGCAGATACCGCCAAGGTTTTCTTTTTCGATAATGGCGACTTTAAAGCCTAATTGCGCTGCTCTGATGGCTGTTACATAACCTCCGGGACCGCTTCCTAAAACAATGATATCGTATTTCATTAGAGTATAATTTTTTCTTGTTATTTAAGAGTACGAAAATAATTAATTATTTGGTTATGGAAAAGTTTCGCTCTTGCAAAGTTTCCACAACTGCTGTTAGTATCAATTTTTCTTTTTTGTCACAATTCTTATAAAAGCATACAAAGTCAGAGTCTGTAGCGTAACATTTATGAACACGAGCATAAACCCGAAACCCTCGGAGCCAACAGCATAAAACGGATAGGTTTTGTCAATCAGATAAATCGGAAAACTGAGAAAAATAATAATCAGATTGGAGAGATTGACTAAAAACCTGCTTGAAGACTCCTGAATGATATAAGTACAGGAAATACCAATAATTATTTCAAGAATAATGACAATAAAAAGAAGTTTGAAGAATAATTTCATGAGTTGGGTATTAGCTCTCTACTGCAAACTGTGAGTAGTATAGGTTTTTGTAATAACCTTCTGCCTTGTTAATCAGCTCGTAATGTGTTCCCTGTTCTACTACTTTTCCTTTTTCCATGACAATAATCTTATCGGCATTCACAATAGTTGCCAATCGGTGGGCAATCACAATTGAAGTTCTGCCTTTCGTAATGGTTTCCGTAGCCTTTTGAATCAATTCTTCAGAATAGGAATCAATAGACGAAGTAGCCTCATCAAGAATCAGTATACTCGGATTGCTTACAAAAGCCCTTAAGAAAGCAATAAGCTGTCGCTGTCCGGAAGAAAGCATTACACCACGTTCTTTTACATTATAATCATAACCATGCGGCAATGTCATTATAAAATCATGGACGCCAATTTCTTTTGCAGCACGGATGACATCTTCTCTTGAAATATCCGGATGCTCAAGGGTGATATTGTTGTGAATCGTATCGGCAAAAAGAAATACATCCTGAAGCACCACTGCAATCTGGTTTCTAAGGCTTTTTAAAGTAAACTCTTTTATATTGGTACCGTCAATCAGTATTTCGCCTCCGTTAATTTCATAAAAACGGTTCAGTAGGTTTATAATTGTCGATTTTCCTGCTCCGGTAGCTCCAACTATAGCAATAGTTTCTCCTTCTTTGACATGAATATTGATGCCTTTCAGGACTTCTTCTTTACCGGTATAGCTGAAATGTACATTTTTAAAATCGATGTTGCCTTTAAAAGTAGGAGCCGTAACTTTTCCTTTATCCTGAATATGTCCTTCCATATCCAAAACTTCAAAAACACGGTTCGCAGCAATCATACCCATCTGCATTTCATTGAATTTATCCGCAATCTGGCGTAAAGGATTGTAAAGCATCCCGATAAACATAGTATAAGAGAATAAATCTCCAAAGGTCGTCGTTCCGTTTGCTGCTACGATGTTCATTCCACCATACCAAACAACCAGGCCAAGAGAAATAGACGAAACAATATCAGCAATCGGGAAAAATATAGAGTTGTACCAAACGTTTTTAATCCAGGCTTTTTTATGCTTGTCGTTGATTACTTTGAATTTTTCATATTCGATATCTTCTCTCGAAAATAGCTGTACGATTTTCATTCCGGTAACACGTTCCTGTACAAAAGTGTTGAGGTTAGCAATCTGCGTTCTCACTTCTTCAAAAGCCACCTGCATTTTTTTCTGGAAAACGCGTGTAGCATAAACCAGTACCGGCATAGCGCACATCACGATAATAGTAAGCTTCCAGTTCATATAGAACATAAAAAGCAATACGACTACCATTTTCAGCAGGTCACTTATAATCATAAACAACCCCTGACTAAAGATTTTTGAGATGGATTCAATATCAAAAACGGAACGCGTTACCAGTTTTCCAACCGGCTCATTGTCAAAATATTTCATTTTAAAACTCATCATATGGCCGAAGAGTTTTACACGGATATCTCTGATGATATCTTGTCCGAGCCAATTGGCAAGGAAAACAAAATAAAATTGCGAAACGACCTCAATAATCAAGGCGCCTCCCATTAATAAGATAAAGTATAATAGTCCGGTAGCATCTTCCGGTTGTATATAACTGTCAACGGTACGTTTTAATAAAAAAGGACGGAGCGCGGCAAAAACCGACAAAGTAACCGCAAAGAAAATAACCCAGTAATATCTGGATTTGTACGGTTTGGTGTACTCCATTATTCGTTTAAATATTTTGGTATCAGATGCTTTCATTTCTTTTTTCGAGGCTAATTTTTGTCAATCGGCTGAGTGCCACAAATATAAGGATATTCCACTTTGGTTAGAAACAGACCCTGGGCCGGGGCAGAAGCTCCGGCTTCATTTCGGTTTTTACTTTCGATTATTTTTCTGAAATCTTCCAGGCTTATCTTGCCCATGCCAACAGCGACTAATGTTCCTACAATGGCACGTACCATATTTCGCAGGAAACGGTCGGCAGCAATTGTAAAGACCAGTTTATGCCCGTCTTGTTTCCAATAGGCTTCCATGATTTTGCATTGGAAAGTTTTTACATCGGTATTCACTTTTGAAAAACACTGAAAATCGCTGAATTCGAAAAGAATTTTTGCGGCCTGGTTCATTTTTTCCATATCAAGAGCCTGATGGCAGTACCAGCTTAAAGGTTCTTCAAAGACATCCTTTACGGTTGTAACATGATATTCGTAAGTTCTTTTCACTGCATCAAACCGGGCATGGGCATCATCCGCAACAGTAAGGATTTTAAGAATGGCAATATCTTTGGGCAGATAAGAATTGAGCCTGTTCTTTAAAATTGTTGCCTCAAAAGAAATTTCCGTATCAAAATGGGCAAACATTTGTTTGGCATGAACGCCGGTATCTGTTCTTCCCGCACCAGTAATTTCAATATCGCTCCGAAGCAGGACAGCAATAGCCTTGCCCAGCGTTTCCTGCACAGAAGGAGCGTTAGGTTGTTGTTGCCAGCCGTGGTAATTTTTGCCGTTATAGGCAAATTCGATGAAATATCTCAAGGTGAAGTAAATCCAAAGTTTTGAAAAACAAAGATAGTCATAAGTTTTATAGGAGTAAGAATGCAGGGTTTCAAATTTTTCTTAAAGTTATGAACTAAAAGAGTTTTGTTTTTTAGATTCAGGACTCCGGAAACTTTGTAATTTTATCCGGCCTAATTTTTTTAAGACAGATGAAAAAAATTCTTTTACTTTCCGATACTCATGGGCATATAGATGACACGATTTTAAAATATGTCGACCAGGCAGATGAAGTGTGGCATGCGGGAGATATTGGCGACCTTATTGTAACAGATACTTTAAAAAAACACAAACCATTACGGGCTGTTTTTGGCAATATTGACGGTGATAAGGCAAGAATGGAATTTCCGCTGAACAACCGGTTTATGTGTGAAGACGTAGATGTCTGGATTACGCATATTGGTGGCTATCCCGGAAAATATAGTCCGGCTGTTAAAAGTGAAATTGCTTTAAATCCACCAAAACTTTTCATCACAGGACACTCGCACATTCTAAAAGTAATGTTTGATAAAAAATTAAACCTGCTCCATATGAATCCCGGAGCCTGTGGTATTTCCGGTTTCCATCAGGTGAGAACTATGCTTCGTTTTGTTATTGATGGAGATAAAATTAAAGATTTGGAAGTAATTGAAATAGGGAAGAGGCCATAGAGGATTGGTATCTGATTTTATTTCGGAATTTGGAGTTTGATGTAAATCAAGGTTCCGGCATTAATTTTTGAATTGATGGAAATAGTGCCTTTTAAGTGCTTGATTCTGGATTTGATTTGTGTAAGCCCAAAACCGTCACTCAATAATTCCTTGCTGGTGTCAAAGCCTTTACCATCGTCTTCAATAGTAAGCAGAAGCTGTTTGTTATTCTCTTCCAGCGTAATATAGGCTTTAGAAGCTTTACTGTGCTTTATGATATTGTTGAAAAGTTCTGCAGTAATAAAATACACACGCATTTCAAACTCTTCGTTGTAACGTCTTCCTTGTGGAACATAACTGGAATATTCAAATTGAAGTATGGAGTTTGAGTTTTTTTCACAAAGGTCCTGTAAAGCATGAAACAGTCCAAACTTGGCCAATAATGGCGGAATCAGTTCATGCGATAAATCCCTGACATTATCGTGTGCTTCCTTAAGAATAGCCCGGGTCTTTTGGATTTCTTCAGAATTTTCTGTGGGATTTTTAGCAGCATAGGCAGAAAGATGGAGTCCGGCAGAAGACAATAATGCACTAATACTATCGTGAAGTATGGTGGCAATATTTTTTCGTTCAATTTCCTGTCCGTCGATGGTTGCATTGATGATATTTTGCTTAATCTGCCTGTCCAGTTCTATAAATCTGTTTTTTTGTTTCAGCTTTAAGTTCTGGTAGAAGAAATAGAACAGGATAGTACTGAAGGCGAAAAGCGCAATAAAAATCAGGATTATTTTTTGGTTGTTTTTTTGCTTTTCTTCCAGCAGTCGTTGCTTTTCTTTATTCTCGTTCTCGATTTTTTCAATCTTGTATTTTGTCTCTACATCCGAAATGGCTCGTTTGATATTATCTTCATAAATTGTTTCGTTAACATGAAAATATTTATTCATGTAGTCGATAGCATTTCTATAGTCGCCCATCATTTCATAACCATATGACAGGTTTAGATATGTATCACTAACATTTTGTGAAATAGTATCGCTAGGGTTGATTTCCAATATTTTCAAATATTGTTCGATACCTTTTTTATAATTTTTTTCAACAGTAAGAGAATGGTAGCCAAGATTACTTAAGCTCGTTACAATACGTTCTGTACTTTTGCTTTTTCGGCATAAAAAGCACAACTATCAAGATACTTTTTTGCCAACACATAATTTTGTTTATTGGAATAGTAAGTGTAATAATTATTATAACTTGATGAAAGTCTTGAAAAATCTCCCGACTTTTTCGCGCTTCTCATTATTTTATTCATGTAAAATGTAACACTATCTGAATCTAAATAAAAAAGAGCTTTATAAAGTCTTTGATAGACGAATAAATCATCACTCAAAAGATTATTTCTTTTTCTTAAATTTAAAGATATTTCATAATATTTTTTTGCTTTTTTATAGTCCCTAATAGAAGCATAACGATGGCCTATATCTTCCATTATTTTTATTCGGGACTCTACAATATTATGGTCTTCTGCAATTTTAAGGGCCTTGAATAAGGTTTCGAAGGATTTTTGATTATCATTAAGCATAAAATAGATGTCAGCCTTTTTGAGGCTGACATCACAATACCTTTTATAATCTTTGTTTTCCAGATAGAGCTTTGACTTTTCTCTTGAATATTTCAAACCGTTCAGGTAGTCTTTATTCTCAATATAATAGGATAAAGAGTCTGTAGTTTTATTTTGAGCCGTAGCAAATCCGGAAAATAAAATGAATAGTAATAGTATTGTCCAAAATGGCAATTTGAAATTAGTCCATTTTAAGGTCATCTATTCTCAATCTTGGTTTTTTTGTTACAGGGTCTCCATCACCAATTCCACCACTATTTCCATCAGGAAGTTCAAAATCTACATTGATAACATTCTCTATACAAGAAAAGTATTCGTAGTATTCTACAAACTCAGTCGATGGGTCTTTCTCGTACGGTTTTAAAGTAACGGCAATAATATTAACGTCATAAGGGTCTACAAAGGTGGTGTACTCGCAATTGATGGGGATTTGAAAAGCTACTCTAAAAGTATCATCTTCTTTTCCGATACTGTAGTTTTTTAAGAATAATGACATAGTTTCTGATTTATAGATTAATTAATTAAGTTATGTTTTAAGGCGTATTTGACCAATCCGATGGTTGTTTTTACATTAAGTTTTTTGATTAGGTTCTTGCGGTGGGTTTCTACAGTATTGGTACTGATATTCAGCTCTTCGCTAATTTGCGTTCCGCTGTATTCCATTGTGATGAGTTTGAGTACTTCCAGTTCTCTTTCCGTAATTGAGGAAAGCGGCATGGCTTCATTAATGTAACTCTGTTGTGGTATTTTGGAAAATGATTCAAAAATCCGGTCGCGTATGGATTGTGAAAAATATTCTTCTCCATTTGCGACTACATTGATGGCCTCAATAATATTTTCACCGGCGCTTTGCTTGCTAAGATATCCGTTAGCACCTAGTTTTAGTACTTCTTTTATGATTTTTACATCATCATAGCTGGAAAGTATGATGACCTTACAGCTAAAACCTTTTGTGGCAAATTCACGAAGCACCTCAATACCGTCTTTTATGGGCATATTAATATCCATGACAAGGACATCGGCTTTGCTTTTTTCGACATCTTCGACCAGATTTTCGCCGTTTAGCGAGTATCCGGCGACTTCAAATTTAGGGTTGGTCTTCAGCATTGAAAGCATGCCGTCAATGAGAACCTGGTGATCGTCAGCGAGATATATTCTAATTTTTGTGTCCATTTATGGGGTAATTGGCTTAACCAAATTTAACTTTTTTTTTGAAGTAATACCACAACAAATTAATTTAACCTTGCGAAATGCGATAAAAATCGATGAACTACAAAAAAAGCCCGAACAAAGTTCGGGCTTTTTCACGCACTAAATAAAACTAAGTTTATAGGTTTATCTCAATCGGTCCACAGATTTTACGAGATCTTCATCCTTTTTTATGGCTTTGTTTGCAAGCACTAGAAAAACGATAGAAAAAATAGGTAGAAACATCCCAATACCCTTCTCAGAGGTCGCCACCTCTCCGGATACGCTTAGTGAATGATATACAAATAATCCTAATAAAATTAAATTTAATATGATATTCAATCTGCCAAGGACAAATTGCAATTGTCTATTCTTAAACAAAAAAATGGCAATCAGTGAAAGAGCAGCACTTAATCCAAACAAAATCATATCCGCAAGATGGTCTGCCGCAAAAGTTTTTACACCGGTTGAAGAAGTTTCCAACGGAAAAACAAAAGGCAGTATGCCCATAATAATAAAGGCAATCAGTAGATAGATGGTCTGGATTCTCTGAATCATTTATTTGTTGATTTGTCCCACAAAAATATATTTTCTTTTTCATAAATACTATTGCATGATTAAAATTTATTCGTATTATTGCATAAGAAATCCGTAAGCACTTCATTTAGCGGATTATCCATTTTCAAAAAAAATAGAATCACATCTACTCTTTCAAAGATTCCAACAATTAATTCAAAAACATTCATGTTTGATATTTCTGTATTAAAAGAAATGAAGCTGTCTGAGCTTCAGGATATTGCTAAAGCAACTAAAAAAATAAAGATTAACGGAGTAAAAAAAGAAGCCCTGATTTATCAAATTTTGGATTATCAGGCAGCAAATCCTGAAGTTATTCCTGCTCCGGCCGCTGAAACTGAAGCCAAACCTAAAAGGGCAAGGATAATCCCGGAGAAAAAAACTAAAGTTGCTGTAGAAAATACAAATACCCTTTTTTCTGAACCGGAAACAACAGCTGTAAGCGAACAGCCAATCCAGGAAAAAAAGAAACCCGTTGTAAAACAACCCGTAAATCCTGCTAAAACGGCAGAAACCAAAAGCCCGGATGCAGTTGCAGCACCAACACAAAAAGATAAAAAGCAACGATTCAATAAAAATAATTTCGAGAAACCTCAGGCTGCCAAAGAAGAAACAGCAGAAAAAAATACAAATGAGGTAGTGGCTCCACAACCGGTTGAAGTAGAATCGGTTTCTTCTCAAAAAGGGTTAGAAAAAACGGCTAAACAACAGCAGCCACAGCAAAATCAGAAGCAGAACCCAAACCAAAAACAGAATCAAAATCAAAACGGTAACGGAAACCAAAATCCGAATCAAAACCAAAACCAAAACAATAATCCCAACGCAAACCCGAATTTCAAAAACAATAAAAAAGCCAATTTCAGAGATGCTGATTTTGAATTTGACGGTATAATTGAAAGTGAGGGTGTTTTAGAAATGATGCCTGACGGTTATGGATTCTTGCGTTCTTCTGATTATAACTATTTAGCATCTCCTGACGATATTTATCTTTCTACATCTCAAATACGACTATTCGGATTAAAGACCGGTGACACTGTAAAAGGAGTTGTACGTCCGCCAAAAGAAGGGGAGAAATATTTTCCTTTGGTAAGAGTATTAAAAATTAACGGACATGACCCGCAGGTTGTGAGAGACCGTGTTTCTTTTGAACACCTGACGCCACTTTTTCCAGATGAAAAATTTAATCTGGCCGGAAAACAAAGCTCTATTTCTACAAGAATTATCGACTTGTTCTCTCCAATAGGAAAAGGACAAAGAGGAATGATTGTGGCACAGCCAAAAACAGGTAAAACGATGCTTTTAAAAGATATCGCCAATACCATAGCAGCAAACCATCCGGAAGTATATCTTATTGTTTTGCTTATTGATGAAAGACCTGAAGAGGTAACAGACATGCAGCGAAGCGTTAGGGGAGAAGTAATTGCCTCAACTTTTGATGAACCTGCAGACAGACACGTAAAAGTAGCCAACATTGTTTTGGAAAAAGCAAAAAGATTGGTAGAATGCGGTCACGACGTGGTTATCCTTCTGGATTCGATTACCCGTTTGGCAAGAGCTTACAATACAGTTCAGCCCGCATCAGGAAAAGTATTGAGTGGTGGTGTGGATGCGAATGCCTTGCAAAAACCAAAACGTTTCTTTGGAGCGGCAAGAAATATTGAAAATGGCGGTTCTTTGAGTATTATCGCAACTGCCCTGACAGAAACAGGTTCTAAAATGGATGAGGTTATTTTTGAAGAGTTTAAAGGAACCGGAAACATGGAATTGCAGTTGGACAGAAAGATTGCCAACAAGCGTATTTTCCCGGCTATCGACCTTACTTCATCAAGTACCCGAAGAGACGACTTACTTTTAGACGAAGGAACGATACAAAGAATGTGGATTATGAGAAAATACCTGTCTGATATGAATCCGGTTGAAGCCATGGACTTTATTAATGACCGTTTCAAGAAGACCAGAAATAATGAGGAATTCCTGATTTCTATGAATGACTAATCAAACAGAAATAAAAAAACTCCAATTACTATTACTTAAATTGGAGTTTTTTTGTGCCTTATTTTTTTGTTGCAACAATAGAATAGACCATCGGGATTTTATTACCCAGATGCATTATACGGTACTTCCCAGGTTCGAATTCTTCGGTTTTATTAAAGCAATCATAGGGCGAATAGTCATATTCATTAAAAGAATTCAATTCCAGACCATTTATGATAAGGCTGTTAAGAATTTCGCTGGTAGCGTGATTCCAGCTTACTGTTTTTAAAGAAACGGGCGCCTCCTTATCAGCGTAGGTGCCATTTCCAGTCTCAATGATAGGAGCATCCTTAAAATAATTGTAACCGATTCCTTCAAAGTTATCATCGAACATCCAGACAACCGGATGAAAATCTGCCATGATAAACTTGCCGCCGGGTTTTAAAAACCGTTGGATTACTTTAGCCCATTTATCCAAATCGGGTAGCCAGCCTATAGTTCCGTAGCTCGTAAACACGATGTCAAATTCTTCGTCGAGATGTTCCGGCAGGCTGTAGATATCACAATTAACAAAATGGGTGTCCAGGTTTAATTGGTGTGCAATTTCCCGGGCCATATCGATTGCTTTATCAGACAAATCCACTCCGGTAGCTTTTGCTCCGAGTCTGGACAACGACATCGTATCCTGCCCGAAATGACATTGCAGGTGGAGTATTTTTTTGCCACTGATGTCACCAAGCAAATCCAATTCAATTGGTTTTAGCGTATTGTTTCCTTTCAGAAAACCTTTCTGGTCATAAAATTCGGAATCTACATGGACTTCCGTTTTTTTGTTCCAGGTTTCGCGGTTGATTTCTAGGTAATTATTTTCCATAGTTTTTTTTAATAAAAATATAAAAAAAGCCTTTCTGATTTCAGAAAGGCTCTCTATTTATTAGTAGCGATAGTTAGTTTACTATTACTTTTTTAGTAGCCGTTTGGTTTTGTGAACCCAATTTCAGGAAATAAAATCCTGAAGGAAGATTCTCCAAAGTATAAGTATTGTTTTGTGAAGCAGGATTTTTAATTTCCTGAACGATTTGTCCGTTGATATTAATCAATTGGATTTCATCCAAAACGATATCAGATGCAATATTGATTTTACCATTGCTTGCCGGGTTCGGATATACTGAAACAGCAGAAAGCGGATTGAATTCTTGTGTTGAAAGCGACGGCCAACGGTTTTCGGCAGCCGGACCTCCCCAAATCAAAGTGGCCAGATATGGGTTGTCAATAAAAGGATTTCTGTTTCCTTGTCCGTAAGCATTGTTTGCATTCCCTAAATAGGTGTTCCTGTTATCTTCATATTGTGACACCGGATCTTCTGCATTCCACTGAAGGAATAAATCAATCATGTTAGTGTCTGATGCTACTGCTGTACCAACCCCAACATTTTTTGGAAGACATCTGTTACCATATCTCAGGTACATATACATCATCATTCGGGCAACATCGCCTTTCCACTCATCACCAGGATACCAGGTTGATGAAGTAATGTCACGTGAATTTCCGGAACCGGCAGTAAATTTTTCGCTTCCTCTGTCACCATTTCTCTGAACATCGGCAGCTCTTAAGTGATGAGCATCAGCACCAGGTCCTGAAGTTCCTAAGTCTGGAGTTCCCAAAGATTTTGCATAGGTATGTTCTCTGTTCCATTGGCAGGTAGCACCACCACCATCGCTGTTTTTGTTTCTACGTCTGTGGTCGTTATCATCTGCCTGAGATGACGGACAGATTGAATTGCTGAAGCCATACAAAAGCAGGACATTCGTGTTTGTAGCATCAGCCGGGTCAAGATCGATAATTTTGATGGCTTGTTCTGCACCATCATAGCTTAAGTTTCTGGTATGGGTTGATGTAATTTTTTGCGCAAGGGCCGTTTTTAAAGCCATTCCTGTTTGGCTGAAGTCAAATCCGTTGTAATAAGGAGCAGGCGCACCAGCTTGAGCAAAGGCAAAAGATGCACTGAACACCATTGCCAGAGTGTAAAATTTCTTCATTAAATTATAATTAAGGGATGGCAAATGTAATTGGTTTTACCAATAGGATTTTAAAATTTAACGTATTAAATGATGAAAAAATGCCTGATTTTTAAAAATCAGGCATTTTTTGTAAGAATTATATGTAAATGTAACGTTAATTCACTATTACTTTTTTGGTAGCTGACTGGCTGTCAGAAGTCAGTTTTAAGAAATAGAAACCGGAAGGTAGATTTTCGAGTGTGTAAGTCTTACCTTGTGATGCCGGATTCTTGATTTGTTGCATGATTTGCCCGTTGATGTTAATCAGCTGTATTTCATCCAACTGCAACTCTGTATCGATATTGATTTTGTGGTTGGTGGATGGGTTTGGATATACATTAACAGCGGCAAGCGATTCGTATACCGGAACAGCAAGCGGCGTACCCCAAACCATGGTTACATAATCATTATTGTCAATGTATGGGTTTCTGTTATTCTGACGGGCATAAATAGCATTGTTTCGTGCTATTTCTTTGGCACTTACAGGGTCTTGTTGGTTCCAGGTAAGCAGAATATTTAAGAAAGTAGGAGAGAACGCTCTGTCGCTCGAACCATCAAACATAGCTTTAGAAGTCGATGAAGACGAAGTGTAAAAACCGGCAAGCAGATTTTCATAACGAGTAGCAAAGTAAAAAAGAAGCCTTGCAAAGTCACCTTTATATTCATCGATAGGTTCAAAAACAGTAGAAGAGTATCCTGCGGAATATCCTGAGTTAAGATTGTTTCCTAATTTGGAACCGTTTTGCGAAGTCCATGTAGCATTTTGCACCACGCCAAAAGGATAGTCGTCTCTTCTGGCATTAACTACTTTGTCTGTAGGCAATACGAAGTGTGCATCAGAATACATTGGTGTGGCTCCGTTGCCAAAATAACTTTGCGGAACAGTGTGTTCACGGTTAAAGAAAACACATTCTGTTGCTGCATTGGTTCCGTTATCCTGATTACCGCCTTCTGCTACTGTACCAAAAGTAAAATCGCAATTGGAGTACATATCCCAAACTTTTCCATTGGCTTTTTTATCAGATGTCTGGTAAGTAGTATAAAGACCTGCATAACTTCGGTCATTATGATTTTTGATAATATTATAAAGCTGGGTTTTTAAAGTATATCCAGTACCTGTAGCAGAATTATAATAACCCGGAGGGGCCTGGGCATATCCTATTGTCGCAATAAGCAATAATAGGAAAGAGTAGTTTTTTTTCATTTGATTATTCTTTTTTGTCTTTTCGTTCAAATAACGCCATATAAAATCCATCAAATCCTGATTCTGAAGCCAGGATTTTAACATCTTTTACAAAGGTAAAGTTTTTCCCCGTTTCTGTTGTTAAGAAACGTTTAACTTGCTCCTGATTTTCAGAGGGTAAGATAGAGCAGGTGGCGTATACCAATTTTCCTCCCGGCTTTACTATTTTGGAATAGTTCTCCAAAACTTCGGCCTGTACTTTTCGGATATTGTCGATGAATTCCGGTTGCAGCTTCCATTTGGCATCTGGATTTCTTTTGAGTACACCCAAACCACTACATGGGGCATCAATTAATACCCTGTCAGCCTTTTCATGTAATTTTTTAATAACTTTAGTGGTATCGATAATTCGGTATTCTATATTGAAAGCACCATTTCTCTTGGCTCTCAGCTTTAATTGCTTTAATTTGCTTTCATACAAATCCATTGCAATCAACTGTCCTTTGTTTTCCATCAAAGATGCCAAATGAAGCGTTTTTCCACCGGCACCTGCACAGGTATCGACCACCCTCATTCCCGGTTTTACATCCAGGAACGGAGCAACTAATTGTGAACTGGCGTCCTGAACTTCGAAAAAACCTTCTTTAAAAGCGTCCGTTAAAAATACGTTGGCTCTTTCTTTAAGAACCAAAGCATCCGGTTGGTCTTTTAAAAATTCGGTTTCGATATCCTGGTCCATCAAAATGGCACGAAGTTTTTCTTTGGTAATCTTCAGGGTATTGACTCTTAAAATAACTTTAGCCGGTTGGTTTTGGGCAATAATTTCTTTTGACCAAAGTTCCTCACCTAATTCTTCTATACCTAATTCGTCCATCCAATCCGGTATGGATTCCTTATATTTTCTGATTTTTGAAAGTTCGGCAAAACGTCCTTTTATTTTTCTTTCTGGCGTTCCTTCCAGTTGTCTCCAGTCTGGAATAGGGTAGCCTCTTAAAACAGCCCAAACAGCAAAAATTCTCCAAAGATTATCTCTGTCAAAAGGTTCTCTTACTTCTGCAATTTCCATGTAGAGTCTTTTCCAACGAACAATGTCGTAAATAGTTTCTGCTACAAATTTTCTGTCATTGCTTCCCCAACGCTTATCTTTCTTTAAAGCTCTTGCTACAACCTTATCGGCATATTCTCCTTCATTAAAAATAGCATGGAGCGAATCAATGGTCGTATAAACTAAATTTCTGTGTAATCTCATTTTATGTAATTGAGGGGCAAAGGTATTATATTTTTTGCTTGTTTGCCAACAGACATGACTACAATGAAAAAGGCGGTCTGAAAATGACCGCCTTTCTTAAAAATTATATTTTGTTTTAGCCTCTGGAACCGCCGCCTCTTGAGCCTGAATTGCCTCTTGAACCGCCACCGTCATTACCTCTTGACTGTTGTGGAGCACTTTGTCTTGGAGCGGAATTCCCTCTGCTGATGTTTGCGTTGGAAGGAGCACTGCTTCTTGTAGATGATTCAACTCTTGGAGTACTGGCTCTGTTAGGTGTTTCATAACTTCTTGTTGGCGTATTTCGTGTATTTTCTACTCTGGTAGGAGTCTCAATACGGCTGCTTGTAGTTCTTGTAGAATTTGCCCTAACGGTTGTTCCTTCAGAACGTGTTGTGTTTCTTGTGGAAGAAGTAAAGCCACGGTCAGGAGTTCTGGTTCCGGTTGTTCTGGTTTCAGTTATTGTAGGGTCAGAACTTCTATTTGCCGTTACTGAATTTCGTGTTCCTGTAGTTGTGCTTCGGGTTACATTTGAATTTCTGGAACCTGTTGTAGCAGATTGATTTCTTGTTGAACCGCCTCTTGTTTGAACCAATTCATATCGATTGCTGACGTTGTTGTTTCTTTGTGCAAATGACCTGTCAGGATGCTGTCTTTCGTATCCGTTTGAACGTCTTGTGTTATACATTGCCACAGCTCTTGAGCTTCTTCTCGTATTTACATAATAGTAGTTGTTATGCACATTGATATGATTGTGGACATGTCTGTGGTATCTGTAAATAGGATACGGATTCCAGGTATAGTAGTAAGATGGATAGTAACTCCAGTACCATGGAGAGTAATAAGGTCTGTAATAGTTAGTCCAGAAAACATTGAATATTACAGGTCGTGTTACATATACGGGCTCATAGATGTAGTTGGTACCATACATATAAACATCACCTACTACCTGAACCTGCACGTTATTATTGCTGTCTCGCTCCACTTCAATTGTTGCAACGTCCTGATAGATATCACGTTCCAAAACAGATTGGATGATAATCAGGTGGGTATTGTTTTCTACAGTTTCGATAACCCGTAGATAGTCTACTTTATTATCACCATTCAGGTCAAGATTCGAAATCTGCGTTTTAGGGTCGTTTAACCTTCTTTCAAAGTCTGCCAAATCCTGTGAGTCTCCAAAGATGGAAGCTACGGCTCTAAGGTCGAGGTTGTCACTGATATCACTGCTGTTGGCTGTGACGGTCGTCCTGTCTTGTGCCTGGATTTGTGTCGCAAATAAAAATGCGAATAGGGCAGATGTTATAAATTTTGCTTTCATGATTTCTACTTATTTTAAGTGTTCTTGACTGATAATTTTTTCTTTACAAGCTATTATCCAATATCCGTGCCAAGATTTTACACTACGCTTAGTAGAGTTTAAGAAACCCAGTAGGAGTAAGGCCTGAACTCTTCTTAAATAATTTCGAAAAGTAAGCATAGTCATCATAACCTAAAGATTCGGCTATAGCCGAAAAATTATTTTTGGTATGTAGAAATCGTCTTTTTGCTTCCAGTATAATCCTGTCCGTGATAACCTCAGATGCTGTTTTTCCGATTATGGTTTTTGTAATCCGATTTAGATGTTTCGGACTGATGTTCATCCAGTCTGCATATTGTGAAGGTGATTTTTCTGAGATGTAATTTTTTTCAATCAGATCTTCAAATTGCTGGAATTTCTCCGAATAAGCACCAGATTTTATGATTTTTGGAGCATTTTCTATCAGATATAACCGCGACAGTTCAATATAAATAATGTCGATATAGCTTATAATAAGCTGTTGCTGAAAATTTTTGGCACTTTCGTATTCATCCAAAAGTTTACGGAATAAGTGTTCTGTTTTTTTGCTGTTTTCACTGTCTAAAGCCAGAAAAGGCGTATTCTGGATGGAATAGAAAAAAGGAAACTGATGCAGTCTGTTGTGGGAATAATGCAAATCGTAAAAATTAGCCGTGTGTGAAAAAATATAACCGTCAATATCTTCAGAAAGTTCCCAGTGGTGCGTTTTTCCGGGAGCAAGAACAAATAGGCTTCCGGGTTTGATTTCATAAGAATTAAAATCAATTTCATGCCTTCCGGAACCTTTCGTAAATAGAATTGTCAGATAGGAATTGTGTTTGTGAGGACGGGTTATCTTGCTGTGATTCTCCGCTATATGTGGAGGAATCCTGTTGACATAAAAATCCTTTTGGCCTTCGCCAAATTTCAACTGACTGATGTCTAAAACGCTAATCATTTCCATAGCATAAAGGTAGGAGAAAAAAATTAAAATGTCCTAATAATACAAATTTTAGCGTAATTAGCCTATTGTTGGAGGGTGTTTTGTTTCGGAACTTTGTCCTAATAAAACAATAGAGTTATGTCATTCTTAAAAAATGTAATTCAGAATAAGTGTCCTCACTGTGGAAAAGGAAAAGTATTTAAAACAAACGGCAATCCATTTTTATTCCAGATGCCCGAAATGCACCCGGAATGTTCAGAATGCGGACATAAGTTTGTAAAAGAACCCGGTTTTTTCTTTGGGGCAATGTATGTGAGCTATGCGCTGGCTGTTGGAGAAATGGTAGCTACTTTTTTTATTTCCAGATTGTTTGTTACAAGTTTAGTACACAGCCTTTTGTTTATCGTTGCGGCAGCATTTCTGTTATGCACGATTAATTTCAGATATTCAAGGCTGTTATGGATTTATATGTTTGACAGCAAGGCTAAAGTCAATTAGTGTAGGATAGCAGTAATTTGAAAGGGGTTTTCGCTACAGATTAAAATAATTTTCACAGATTGGATTAGCGGCTTTGCGAGAGAATAGTTGCTCGTAAAGCCGCAAAGTCGCAAAACACTATAGTTTACTAGAATCTTTTTGATGCAAAGTTTCTCATAATTTTTAGAATCATCCTAATCTGTGTAATCTGTGGCATTGAATACCAACAGATTTTAGAAATCACACTAATTAGCCTTCTTGGTTTTTTTCTTGAATTTTCTGCCATACCTGATTAAGAACTTTGTAGCAGGTAATTTTAATTTGCCACAGATTAGAAATATTTCCACAGATTTTTGGCATGAATCGTCCTAATCTGTGTAATCTGTGACATTGAATACCAACAGATTTTAGAAATCACACTAATTAGCCCTCTTGGTTTTTTTCTTGAATTTTCTGCCATACCAGATTAAAAATCCTGTTACAGGTAACATGCCGCAGATAAAGCTTGCGATGAAAGCGATTATTTTTCCGGGAATTCCAAGAATTGCCCCAACATGCAGGTCATAGTTAGCCGTAATTAATTTTTCTCCGAAATTTTTTTGGGAATGGTTTCTGTTCAATAGAATCTCTCCGGATTTTTGGTCAAAACGCATTTCATGTGAAACATAATAAGTGTTTTCGTTTTGCTGGACATAAACATCCATAGTTGCTAAAGAATCGGCAGGTTTTCTTAAGCTGAAAGCATCGGCATCGGGATAAGCCAGTTTTGTTTTTTCCAGAATGGCCTCCATTGCATTGGAAATTTTCGGAAGATTTTTATCCGCTTCTTTTGTTACGACTTCCGGCCGTTCAGTTGTGCCGGAACCGGCTACATAAACGGCAGCCTGGAACCATGAAAATGCCCATACCATTCCGGTAAAGGCTATGATCAATGCGATTGTAGCGATATAGAAACCGAAAATATTGTGGATGTCATAATTTTTTCTTCTCCAATTTGTGGTTTCTTTCCATTGGAATTTAAAACGTTGCTTGCGTGCGGCTTTGTTTTTGGGCCACCATAAAATAATTCCGGTAATGAGCATGATGACAAAAATGAATGTGGACCAGCCCACAATCTGTTGTCCAAGACCTACCTCCAGCAAAAGACTCCAATGGATAAATTTCACAATATTGAAAAAGTCCATTTCTTCATCGTAAACCGCCAGAATTTCTCCGGAATAGGGATTTACATAAACCGACTTATAATAGTCAATTGCTCCAAAATAGGTAATTGCATTTTCATTTTTCTTATAGCAGCCAAAAACCCATGTTTTTTCAGGATTGTTAGAAACCTTTACTCTGGAAATTTTAAGATTGTTTCCGATTTTTTTTTGTGTATCGTCCCAAAGCTTTGAAATGGGAATGGGCGTGGATTCCGTTTTGGAAACATACATAACGTCTTTGCGTAATGCTTCTGTAATCTCAACGCTAAAAACATAAATACAGCCGGTTACGGAAAGCAACAGTACAACCGAGCCTGAAGCCATTCCAAGCCAAAGATGTATTTTTCCAATCCAATGCTTAAAGCCGTATTTGTTTTTCTTCTTTGCCACAGATTATTTTTTTGCCTTTTTATTTCTTCGTCCCCAGAAAATTATAAATCCGGTAACTGGCAGGGCAGCCGCAAGCAAGCTGAGTATAAAAGCAATTATTTTTCCGGTCAGGCCAAAGTATTGTCCGGTATGCAATCCGTAATTCATTTCCTGTAACTGTGTTCCGGGACTTTTATTTTCGTATAAATCCGTATTCAGGAGTTCTCCGGTTTTTGGATGAAAATACAGATTGGACTGATGGTCAAAATCCAGAGCATCCGGATAAGAACCTGTTATGATTGCTGATTTTTCACCCTGATACCATACAAAAAACATTTCGTCGTTTGGTTTGGCTTTATAAGCTAGTGAAAGGGCAATATCCATTGGATTGGCTTTTGTATTTGGTACCAGTGTAGAATCGATTGCCGGTGAAAAGTCATCATTTGGATATTCCTGTCCAAGGTTTCCAACAAAATACATCGTTTTATGCATCCACTCATAAGAAAATGTCAGCCCTGTCAGCGCAATTACCAATACGAATAGCGAGATGTAGAATCCGGTTACATTGTGCCAGTCATAATTCACGCGTCGCCATTTGGCTTTCCATTTAATCCGGATTCTGTTTTTTAAGTCCTTACGTTTTTTGGGCCACCATAAAATAATTCCTGAAATAAGCATGATAATAAATACAATTGTCGCTATTCCAACAACATGCTTTCCAATTTCCGGCGGTAGCCAGAGATGCATATGGAGGTCTTCTATAATGGCAAAAAAATCATCTTCTATGCTTTCCTGTTTTAAAAAAGCACCGGAATAAGGATTAAAATATAAATTATAAGGTTTGTTGCCAATAGATGAATAAACAATGGCGGGTCTGTCTTTTCCGTAAAAAACAACCATGTCGGCAGTGGCTTCCGGAAACATTGTTTTGGCTTTCGACTGTAATTCTGAAGCTAAAATATAAGATTTGTCCTCGATGTTTACTTTTCTGTATTCTCTTGTCAGATCTTTGATTTCATCGTGAAAGCAGAAAATAGAGCCTGTGATGCTCACTATAAACACAATAAGCCCGGAGGTGAGTCCGAGCCATTTGTGTAAGAATCTTATATTTTTTTTAAAACCCATTTAGAATTTATACGAAACGCTTCCCATGAAGGTTCTTGGAGCCTGTACGTTGATTGTAGTATAACCGTTAAAATACAATTCATCTGTCAGGTTGTTTATTTTTAGGGAAAGCCTGTATTTTGGCTGGTCATAATACAATGCCGCATTAATAACCGCGTAGGATGGCAAAGAGAATGTCTGTACGTCGGCACTATTTCCTGAACCCGTAGGATTTCTGTTATATATAAACGTCTTATCCGCATAATTACCTCCAAAACCAAAGCCCAGACCTTTCATTTTGGTTGTCTGCAAACTGTAGCTAATCCAATAGTTAATCATGTTTTCAGGACCTGCTGTTTCTGGTCTAAGACCGTTTACATTAGGAGCAGCATTATTGATTTTGCTGTTGTTGAACGCATAACCAATGATAAAGTTCAATCCCGGAATTGGGTTGGCAGTAATTTCGGCTTCAAAACCTTTGCTGGTCTGGTTACCGTCCTGAACGTTGGTATTGGCTAATTGTCCGGCTCTAAGAATGTCTTTAACTTCAATATTATAATAGCTGAAAGAAGCACTTAGCTTATTTTGGAACGTATTGATTTTTACTCCGGCTTCAAACTGGTTGGCCTGTTCCGGGTCAAAAGCTTTTAGTTGCGGAGTTCCGTTTACATCAGCCAATTGGTAACCAATGTTTTTAAAACTGTTCTGGTAATTTCCGAAAACAGAAACCTGGTCTTTTACGATTTGATATACGGCACCAAATTTTGGAGACAGTGCATTTTGGGAGAAAGCACCGGATGTTGTATTGGCAGCCGGGTCAAAATTTCCATCGTTGTTATAATGGTCAAAACGTAAGGCTGCTGAAAGAATCAATCTGTCGGTAACATTAATTACATCAGAAATATAGGCACTGTATGTTGTTAGTGAGTTATGGGTCTTGTAATGCGTTCCCTGCGCAAACAAAGCTTCTGTGGCTTGTGGTGTGAAGTTGTAATAATTGTCGTTAGGGCCTGCATAATTTACCGTGTCAAAATAAAAGAAGGTAGGAAGGTATCCATAACCTACTTTGCTTTCCATACGGTAGATGTCACCACCAAGCAGGAATCTGTGTTTCATTCCAAAAAGGTCAAATTCTCCGTTGAAGTTTTGCTGGAATTCGATGATGTTGTCTCTACCATCAATATTCCATACGTTTCTTGACATTTCATTATTTCCCAACAGGTAGAACCAGGTTTGTGGTCCTACAGACTGATTGGAGCTGGTGCTGAATACAGACTGTGATTTCCAGTTGTCAGACATTTGGTAGTTAGCCTCAGCAAAAATATTGGCTGTTTTGGTATTCATCATAAATTCATCGCCTACAAATGAACGTTTCCAGTTCATTTTAATATCAGTGGCACTGTGAAGACCTAAACTGTTTGGAGTTTTGTCAAATGGAATGTAAATTAAAGGCATTGATGAAGCATCAACATTCGATAATTCTGCATCAATAGAGATGGAAAGTTTTTCATTGACCTGGTAAGAGAATGATGGCGCAAAAAAGTAGCTTCTTGTATGGCCATAATCCTGAAAAGTATTGGCATTATTATAAGCTGCATTTACTCTTAGCAAAGCAGTATTGTCATCATTGATTGGTGTATTGACATCAGCAGTAATCCGGTTTAATCCAAAACTTCCTGCCTGGTATGAAATCTCACCGCCAAAGTTGTCATAAGGTTTTTTAGTGACACGGTTAATCAAACCTCCGTAAGAAGTAAGTAAACTACCAAAAAGAGTGGCAGACGGCCCCTTGATACTTTCTAATCTTTCCAGATTTGAAGCATCGACGTTATTTGTAATTTTTCCGGCAATACCATTTCTTAATAAACTTTGGGTAATGAATCCGCGGGATGAAAAGTAAGAACCTCCATCGCCAACACGGCCGGTTGAAGCCCATAATTGGTATAATCCCGGAATGTTTTTTAGAGCTTCATCCTGATTAACCACCAGCTGGTCTTTCATCAGCTCTTTGGTAACCACACTATACACTTGTGCGTTTTCCAGATTTTTGATTGGCATTTTGGAGACATAATTGCTTTCTGCTTTGGTATATCTGTTAATGTTGCCGGTAATTACCACTTCTGCCAATGTTTCATTCTTGCTGTTCAGTGAAATGTTTTCTAAAGTTGTGATTGCATTTTCTGTGATAGTGAAAGCTACTTCTTTAGAGGTATATCCAACAAAGGCAATTTTTAAGGTATAATCGCCTGGCTTTATGTTCTGTATTTCGAACTTACCATCAGTACCGGTCTGGGTTCCGAATCTTGTGCCATTTACAGTAACTGTTACAGATTCAAGTGGGGTATTGTCTGTAGAAACAACCCGTCCATTTAATGTTCCGTTTTGCGCAAAGGTTATGGCGCTAAATAAAACAATGGTGAGCGTTATTATAAGCTTATTCATTGTAGTGAGATTTGTTTGAGTTTAAAATTTGCTGCAAAAGTAATTCTCAAAAAACAAGCAAACAAGATTTATTTAGAACAATTAAAAATAAATTTGAAGTTTTATAGTTTATCTAAAATATAAAGAGTATAATTGTGTTACTATTTTTTTTATTCTTTATATGATGCGATTTTTTCAACAATTATTTTTCTTTCGTGAATAATTGATTTTTACTGTTTTTTATTCTAAAATTTTATAGCATTCTTTCGTTTTGTGTTATAAATGCATTTCAACGAATTTTTTTGCTTTTTGCTGATTGTAAGTGATGATTTTGAGTTTGTTATGAGTTCTTTCGTTTCTTTGCAGCCTATAACCAAAAACAACCATGAAAAAAGTACTGTGTATTTTTTTACTATCCGTTGCATTTACCCAATGCAAGCATGAAATAAAACCTGAAAAAAACCATTATTTTTCAGATGTTATTATTGATACGCTTTGGCAGGATAATTTTAGTATCAGGGCAATTCTGATAGAAAATGATAAGCTATGGTATGCTGCCGATAAGGGAAAATATGGCTACTACGATTTAACTTCTAAAGAGAAATTTCAAAAAACGATTTCAAAAGATACGGTCAATCCTGAGTTTAGAAGTATTGCAAAAAACAGCAGTGCTATTTTTGTGATGAGCGTTGGCACTCCCGGATTGCTTTACAAAATAGCGAAAGATGGCTCCGAAACGAAGCTGGTTTATAAAGACGACAACGAAAAAGCCTTTTATGATTCGATGCAATTTTGGAATGATAAAGAAGGTATAGCCGTGGGCGACCCTATTGGTGGCTGCTTTTCTGTGATTATTACTAGAGATTCCGGAAATACATGGCAGAAAATACCTTGTGAGAAACTACCGAAAATAGCCGAAGGGGAAGCTGCTTTCGCAGCCAGCAATACAAACCTTATTGTGAGGAATAATGCGGCATGGATTGTTTCAGGAGGAAAGCGAGCCAGAATTTTTTATACTTCAGATAAAGGAAATTCATGGGAAGTTTCAACTACCCCGATTGTTCAGGGTGAAGCAATGACAGGCATTTTTTCAGCCGATTTCTATGATGAAAATATCGGATTTATTGTGGGTGGAAATTATGAAAAGCCCGAACTGAACTCAAAAAATAAGGCGTTGACCATAAATGGCGGTAAAACCTGGACATTGATAGGAGACAATACAGGGTTTGGTTATGCTTCCTGTGTGCAGTTTGTTCCCGAGTCGGGAGGGAAACAGCTGGTGACGGTTGGTTTTTCCGGATTGCAATATTCTTCAGACAATGGTGCTACCTGGAAGCAATTTTCCAAAGATAAAGATTTATATACGATTCGTTTTATAGACAGTAACATGGCAATCGCTGCCGGAAAGAATAAGATTGTCAGGATAAAATTCAAAAAATAAGGTCCTATTTTCTAGGACCTTTGTCTTTGTACTGACGTAATAATTTTCGGTTGAAATCATCTTCCGCCTTTTTCAGTTTTAAGATTTTTACTGGCGAGAGTATTGTTTTCAGGCTGCTGACCAATTTTCTTCTGTTTTGAAACAATTCGTTTTCATAATCTTCCATCTGGTTGATAAGAGCCAAAGCCTCCTTGTCTGTCATCGCATCCATCGCATCCAGTTTTTTTCCTAAGGCACGCATTTTCTGATGTTTTAATTCGAATTGCTTCTCATCAAATGCATTATAGACAGGCCAGAATTTTGCAGCTTCATCAGAAGTGAGCGAAAGTTCAGTAGTAATAAAAGCCGTTTTTAAGGACTTGATTTGTTCTCTTTTATCGTCCTGGGCAGAAGCAGTTAATCCAAAAACGAGCAAAATAAGAAATAGATTTTTCATAATTATTCTGTTAAGTAGTTTTCTAAATTAGTATTGTCGGACAGGGCACTTTCTACAACGGCATCATCAATTTTAAGGTCAGATTCCAATGCTTCGATATCTTCCTTGTCCAGAAGATTAATCAGGTCGTATTGGCTTATAGTAGATTGGTAGGCCAGGTAATTTTCTAAACTTTCACCATCGATAGCAGCATTGTTGGCAGGTTTGTTTAGAAAAGGAATTGCTAATCCAATTATAAGCACAGCCGCTGCAGCCATAAACCAGTTTTTCCTTCTCTGGAAAATTGAGCGTACCGGTTTTTCATTGGAGTCAATCCTGGCTAGCATCTGTTCCGAAAAGTTTTCAAAATAGTTATCGGGAGTTTTGAATCCCGGCTTTATTTTTGGTCCGTTTTCTAAATTAAATGAGTTCATATTCTTTTGACTTTATAAATCTGAAAAGGTTTAATGTTTGAGCATATATTCTTCTACTTTCTTTACCGCATGATGGTATGAGGCTTTTAAGGCACCTACAGAAGTGTCCAGGATTTCAGATAATTCTTCATATTTTAATTCTTCAAAATAGCGCATCTTAAAAACCAACTGCTGCTTTTCAGGAAGTGTTGCTATGGCTTTCTGTAACTTTAACTGTATTTCATCGCCTTCGAAATAATCATCGGCTTTCAGGCTTTCAATTTGTTTTTGCTGGAAATTTTCACTGGTCATGCCATTCCGCCTGGCTTTTGCGTTCAGAAACGTTATGGCTTCATTGGTGGCAATCCGGTACAGCCAGGAAAATAATTTACTTTCGCCTTTAAAGTTTTTCAAATGTTGGAATACTTTTAAGAATGTATTTTGCAATACGTCGTCAGCATCATCATGGTTTAGGACAATATTACGGATATGGCTGTATAAAGGTTTCTGATAAGAAGACAGCAATGTCTGAAACGCTTTATTCTGCGTTTTAGGGTCCAATAATTCTTTTATGAAAGCCTGTTCGTCCAGCAAAAGCAATTTCTTTTTTAAGTAAGACTAAAGATAACGGAAAAGGTTTAATACTGGATTAAACTATCCAATAAAAAAGCCGGACAATTGTCCGGCTTTTGGTATCTATTGGTTTTTATTCTATGACCTGATTTTCTTTAACAACCGGTGGTTTGGCTGGAGTTACAGTTTTTGTAGTGCTGTTGGCTGGTGTGGTTGTTTTTGCAGAAGTTCCGCTAAGGACAGAAGGTGTAACTGCTTCCGTTGGGGCAGATTGTCCAACCGGAACATAAATTTCTGTTACCCATTTCGAAGGATTCTTTACCTGTGCAGCAGAAGTTACATAAACCTCAATATAGCTACCTGATTTATTTTCAGTCAGGTTGTTCTTTTTGATATGGGCCAGAGCTTTATCCCAGGCTTCTTTTCCGTGCGAATAGTCTCCTTTTAAGGTTGTTTTCAAAGCCTGGAAGGGTTCTAACTTACCGCTTGTATAATCGCTTCCTTCTGCCGTAAAAATCTCTTCGCGCATTGGAAGACATACGGAAAAACTTGCCTTATTGTTTGGAACGTCGTAGGTATTGTAAAGAATAAAAGGACTACCTGTTAGCGCAATATTATTATCTTTAAAAAAGCGAAGCATGCTCGGCAATATGATTCCAACATTTTTTTGGACTTCTGAAATTTTGCAGGTCACTTTTTGCTGGAAATAATAACCTCCTGATTTCTGTACAACACCATCCACCTGTATTGAGTAGGTGTTGATTTCATAAGAGATGACCTTATCCAGCTTGGCAAGTGTACGTTCCTGCATATCGCCTACCATCTTTTTGGCACCACCTTTAAATATTGCATAGGCTTTATCCATGAAACTCAACTTACCTTGAGAGTGCCATGTGACTTTCGTACCGCCAACGGTGTCTTTAAATGTAATATAGGCTTTGCCTTCGTTACCTGAAAAAGTGGTTTTTTGTGCAATACTGTCGTTTTCTTTTTCAAATACTGTTTCGGTTTTTCCTTCACCGGAACCGCCTTTCCATGTATAAAAAGCACCTTTCCCTATAGTTGTGTCAGAATAAGTAAACTGCATGTTAGGGTCATCATCTTTCCAGGAACCAAAATCTTCCCAGTTTTTATAATCGTTGACATAACTGAAGACAACAGATTTCTGCGCCTTGATTATTCTGCTTTGTTCGGATTCATATTCACCGGGCTGGGTTGCTATATAAACAGTCAATCCGATAACAGCAAGAAGAATAAGGAGCAATATGTATTTCAGTATTTTCATAAGGTTTTTTATTAGGCACTTTTCGCAATACAAAAGTAAGAAAAATAGTTTGATATCGATTGGTAGAATATCTCGCTTCAGTTCCGTTAGGAAATCATTATATTTGTTTTTTAGTAACTAAAACTGAGCATATGAAATTAAAAACCATTGCAGGAATGTTTCTTGCATCGGCATTTCTTGTCTCTTGCGGAAAAGACAAAGAAGAGCCGAAAGAAGTCGCGGCAAACACAGGAGATTTTCAATATGAAGTCGAGCAGTTTGCAGATATAAAAGTATTGCGTTATCAGGTTCCGGGTTGGGAAAAGCTTACCCTCAAAGAGCAAAAACTCGTTTATTATCTGACGCAGGCTGGTATGGCGGGCCGTGATATTCATTGGGATCAAAACTACAAGCACAATTTAAAAATCAGAAAAGCCTTAGAGAATATCTATGAAAATTATAAAGGAGATAAGGCTTCGGAAGACTGGAAAAATTTTGAAATCTATTTGAAAAGGGTTTGGTTTTCTAACGGAATCCACCACCATTATTCAAGCGATAAGATTAAGCCTGCTTTTACGAAGGAGTATTTCCAAAAATTGCTTTCGGAAACAAAAACGACACTTGCTCCGGAAATAGTAGAAATCCTGTTTAACAATCAGGATGCTAAAAAAGTAAACCTGGACGAATCAAAAGGATTGCTCGCCGGTTCTGCAGTAAACTTTTATGATAAGGGAATTACAGACAAAGAGGCTGAGGAATATTACAAGACAAAGAAAAGTCCGGATGCTAAAAGACCGTATTCTTTTGGACTGAACTCAAAATTGGTACGTAATGCCAGTGGCCAGATTGAAGAGAAAGTATGGAAAAGCGGGGGTATGTACGGACCGGCTATCGATAAAATTATTTACTGGTTGGAAAAAGCGCAGGGAGTTGCTGAAAATAAAAAGCAAGGTGATGCGATTGGCCTGTTGATTAAATATTACAAAACCGGAGATTTAAAAACATGGGATGATTACAACATCGCCTGGACGGAAGCTACGGAAGGAAACATTGACTACATCAACGGATTTATTGAAGTATATAACGACCCGTTAGGTTACAGAGGTTCTTACGAATCGGTTGTACAGATTAAAGACTTCGATATGTCTAAAAAAATGGAAGTGATTTCTTCCAATGCACAATGGTTTGAAGACAATTCAACCCTAATGCCGGAGCATAAAAAGAAAAATGTTGTAGGGGTGTCTTACAAGGTTGTTGTGGTAGCTGGAGAATCAGGAGATTCTTCACCAAGTACTCCAATTGGTGTGAATCTTCCAAATGCGGACTGGATTCGTGCTGAACACGGTTCTAAATCGGTTTCATTAGGAAATATTGTAGATGCTTATAACCATGCAGGTGGTTCTGACCGTTTGAAAGAATTTGCAAATGATAAGGAAGAAATTGAACTGGAAGAAAAATATGGTGAAGTTGCAGACAAATTGCATACGGCATTGCACGAAGTGGTAGGTCATGCTTCCGGACAAATCAACCCGGGTGTAGGAACGCCAAAAGAAACTTTAAAAAGTTATGCTTCGACTTTGGAAGAAGGAAGAGCTGACCTGGTTGGTTTGTATTATCTGTACAATCCAAAACTACAAGAGCTAGGCCTGGTTGACGATTGGAAAAAAGTAGGTATGGCAGCTTATGACGGTTATATCAGAAACGGATTGATGACACAGTTGATTCGTTTGGAGCCGGGAGCTGACATTGAAGAAGCGCACATGAGAAACCGCCAGTGGGTGAGTGCCTGGGTTTTTGAAAAAGGTAAAAAAGATAATGTAATCGAGAAGATTACGCGTGACGGCAAAACGTATTTTAATATTACAAACTACGAGAAACTTCACGAACTTTTTGGTCAGCTTTTGAGAGAAACGCAACGAATCAAATCGGAAGGTGATTTTGCAGCCGGAAAAGCATTAGTAGAAAACTATGGTGTAAAAGTAGACCAGAAATTGCATAAGGAAGTTTTGGAAAGAAACAAGAAATTCAAATCGGCACCTTACAGCGGATTTGTAAATCCGGTTTTGGTTCCTAAAACAGATGCCAAAGGAGAAATCATTTCTTTTGAAATCCAACAGCCTAAAACTTTTGCTGAGCAGATGTTGTATTATTCTAAAACATATGGTTTCTTGCCTGAAGAAAACTAACAGCAATTAAAGCTTAAAAGCAGCCCCAAATAGGACATAACTATTTGGGGCTTTTTTATTTAGTTTTTTTTTTGAAAACATTTTTGTTTATATTTGAATATCTCCCACGCCAAAATAAGTATTTAAAAGCCAATAACATGAAACAGCTTAAACGCACACCTTATTTTCTCGTGTCGGGAATATTCCTGTTCCTAAGTTGCCAGACCGAAGAAATTCCTGTTACGGAAAACAGGCAAAAGCAAACCCGACAGGTAACAAAAGTATCCTTTTCCACTTTCAAAAAACAAACAGGTCTGGTCGATTTCAAGACTACTTTTGAAATTCCTAAAAGCAGCAATGGTGCAATTTCGCAACGTAAGAACAATGGCTACACACCGGCGGATTTTATTATTGACACTAAAGAGATTACGCAAACCATAGCGGGAGAAAAAACATCCTATGTTTTTCCTATAACCCCCGTAAAGGGCGAAATTGAAGACAAAAGGTTCTATCTTGTAGTGTATAACAAAGATGGGAAGTGGCTGGAAATGATTATCCAGGCAGATTATTCCGTCGACAAAGATGGCGACGCCTCGCAAAGCGGGTTTAAAGAAATCTATGCCAGTAGTGGCAGAGGACTGGGCTGCACCATTATCTATTCATGGGTACTCAAATGCAACCGTGAAGGCAAATGCGCCGGTGGCGTATGTGATAAATGCTCCATTTGCCTAAGAGGATTTGCAGACAGGATTTGCCCGCCAATAAATAAACAAGATTATCTTGATGGTGGATTTACAAAACCCGACGGAAATGGTGGAGGCGGAGGTGGCGGAAGCAGCAATCCTAACCCAAATCCAGATCCTGATGATACTGAAGTAATTGGAACATTTCCTATACTTGAGAATCCAAGAAAGGAATGTGATAAGGTGAAGAAATTAGCTAGTGATATCCTTTTTAGACAGAAAATGAATAACCTCGAACAGGCAACAAATTATAGGTTTGAAAAAATTTTCACGGGATATCCAAATCCAGATCCTAATTCCCTACCTCGAAGTGATTTCAAGTTTCTTGAAAAAGATGGAGTTATAGGTGAACATAAATTGGAGTATGGTTATTTCTATTCGCTGGTAGGAATTATGCATAGTCATTATGAAGGCTTGCTATCTGTATATAGTGCTGATGACCTTTTTGATTTATACCAAAAGATGAAAGATTATCGTATTACAGATGATTTCTTTTTTGGGCTGGTGACAAAATCTGGTACAAGATATTTGATTACTATTTCAGATAGAGAGAAATTCATTGCTTTTGGGGATAAATATTTATCAACGCCAAATAAAATGACACGTTTAATTAACAATTTCTATATAATGAAGTATAATATTGCATCGGATAATACTGCTACAGAAAATGAAAAAGGCTTTGTTAAAATGGCAACCGAATTAAAAATGGGAGTTGCTATATTTTCTGGTAATTCTGACTTTACCCAATGGAAAAGATTAACCTACGCGAATAACCAAGTAAATTCTTCAACATGTAATTAAATAAAATTATTATGAAAAGTATCTTTTTAACTTTATTGCTCTTTGTTTCTACATTTTTTAACGCACAAACTGTCGATATAAAGAGCCCCAATATACCAGCAGATATGCCAGCGGGAAGCTATATTAAAGATATAGATGGTGACTTCGATAAGTTTACAGGAACGTGGGTATGGAATAATGGAGGACAAAACGTAACCTTTAAAATCCAAAAAGTAACTCGGTACCTTGATCCTGAGTTTAATAATTACAGTGATTTTGTCATTGGTGATTATAGTTATACCAATAACAGAATAATTATTGTTAATACAATAAACACTACTACAGACCCCAATCCTGATTTTCATCCTATGTTTTCTGCATGGCCTACAGACAATAAACTTGAATTTACATTCAAAGATGTAATAATTCAAAAGGATGATTGTATAGCAGTTTTTGAGTTTTTACCGGGGAGCACCACTCAAATGAAACTTATATTAAAAAACAGAGGAGGTATTAAAGGTGTATTGGTTCCTGAAGGCGGTTCAATAGACGTTCCACAGACTAATCCGGATTTTACAATCCCTAATAACATAATATTGACCAAACAGTAACAGACAATTACTAATAGCCCAAAAAATCACTTATCCAATAGTATTACCATTCTCACAATATAGCAGATTAATTATCACAAAAACGATTATAAACGATATCCAGGCAATCAAAATATTTGTAATGTGGAACATGAGATACAAAAAGGAAACTGACCCAATGCCACCGAAAGCAAGCTTTCCCGGAGGAGAATATATCCTGACAAGAAGACTAGAGCGATAACCTAGATATAATTAGCTATATATGCCATGAAACATCTTTTTAAAATACTGTCATTATTTCTTATCGCTCTAAGCTGTAAGGCACAAAATCCAATATTAGATATCTCTGAAAGAGATGGATGGAATGATACTTCCCAAGTTTATTACAAAGACATACATAATCAGTTAAATCCATTTGAAGGTACTTATGTTTATTCTGATGGTAATACTTCCCTAAAGATTGTACTACAGAAAAAAACTATGTCTTTTAATAGTGTCTATTATGAGGACATGTTGATAGGTGAATACCAATATATTGAAAATGGAATTGAAAAAATAAATACCTTAAACAAGTTAAATATTAATTATACGAATAAGAGTAATCACAGTATTGATGGTGGAATTATCATGACCCAAGGGAACGGTTGCAATGATTGTCTGCCAGATGAAAAAGCAGTATATGTTGGGCTTGCAGAAAATGAAACACAAAATACTGCGGGAATAATTATCAGAAAAACGATTATAAATGATATCCAAGCAATCAAAATATTTGTAATGTGGAACATGAGATATAAAAAGGAAACTGACCCAATGCCACCGAAAGCAAGCTTTCCCGGAGGAGAATATATCCTGACAAGAAGACTAGAACGATAACCTAGATATACTTAACTATATATGCCATGAAACATCTTTTTAAAATACTGTCATTATTTCTTATCGCTCTAAGCTGTAAGGCACAGAGTCCAGTAATCGATTTGCATACAACGAAAAAAGAAATAGAAAATGCTTATTATAAAGACATCGAAAATTTTTACGGTCAGTTTGTTGGTACATGGGTATATTCTGATAATGTGAAGACCATCCGTTACAGATTTGCTAAAAAAGATATGTTTTATTACCGGTCACCAACAAATTATTATGTTGATTTTTTAGTTGGCGAGATGCAATATATAGAAAATGGCGTCGAAAAAATAAATACGTTGAATAGGGTTGATTTGAATTTTGATAACATATTTAAATACAGTATGAGTAGCATTGCAAAAATAGGATATGATTTTGCTCCACTTTGTCCAGAATGTCCACCTGATGTAAAAAGACTTGCAATGAGTTACGACGAGCCAACCAATGATGATTTTGGATTAGACGCGACTTTTGTAATGCGCAGGGTTGTAGAAGATGGTATAGAAAAACTAAAAGTGCAGTACAAGTCTATAAGCGGGGCTTCAGGAGAAAGTAAAAGAGATATGAGCCAGCCGTCAACCACCACAGATTTTACAATTCCGTATGGTGATTATACTTTAGTAAGGGAGAACTAGGATGAAAACTATAGCATTCATATTATTTATTCTATTCAACTCATTCGCATCTATGGCTCAAACACCTGTCCTTGAAAGATATGGAAATTTGAGTTATGGGGAAATAAGAGGAGCATATTATAAAGATACCAGAAATTTTTTAGGGCAATTTGAGGGAACGTGGCTGTATTCCAACAATGGGACAATCTTAAAAATTGTTCTTAAGAAAAAAGAAATGTTTCACGAGAATGGGAACATAAGAAACTTTTATACCGATTATATCGTAGGAGAATATCAATATATAAAAAATGGTATTGAGATGCAGAATACGCTTAGTAATATAAATATTGACTATCAGAACATATCGGATTACAATATAGAGGGTAATCTCCAAAAACGCGGAAATAAAATACCAACCTTATGTCCTGAATGTCAACCTGGCGAAAAGAAACTTATGGTTTATTATACAGAACCGAGCCGAAGAAATGTTGAGGGGCTTGATGCACAAATGGTTTTTCGCTGGTTTACAGAAAATGGCATTACCAAACTAAAGATGTGGTTTTACAGTACTTCAGGGTCTTATGGCTTTACAAGAGATGGGCAACCAACAGATATTGTATCTTATCTTTTACCTTATGGCGAATATGTGCTTACAAAGCAGTAGTAAATTAACCCAATAACCAAAATGAAATAACCGGTTTAATGCTTCAAATAAACCTTTATAACAAAAAGCAATCCGATAAAAGCCAAAAAGCCTAATAAAACCAGATAACTTCTTTTATAAAATAGCTTGTGCAGTTTCAAATCTTTTCGGTAAGCATAAATCATTGCTATAATAAAAGCAACTACAAAGAAGCCGGCAAAAGTCCATTGACCTTGAGTAAACATAGTGGATAAGTTTTTGTGCAAAAGTAATTATTTGTATCCAAAAGTCAGTATTTTGCAGTACCATTTAATTTTTGAAAATCATGCAGAAACAACTCAACGCAGTAAAGGAATTCCACCAGGCATTTGGCCTTGGCGTAAGTGAAACTCCAAAAGGAGATTTAGGCGAAAGCAAAAATATGCTACGGTACAATTTGATGAAAGAAGAAAACGAGGAATATCTTGAAGCCGTTCAGAATGATGATAAAATTGAAATTGCTGATGCTTTAGGCGACATGCTTTATATTTTGTGCGGAACCATTATTGAGCACGGATTACAGCACAAAATTGAAGAGGTTTTTGATGAAATCCAACGCAGCAATATGAGCAAGCTGGGAGAGGACGGAAAGCCAATCTACCGCGAAGACGGAAAAGTGATGAAAGGCCCTAATTATTTTAAGCCTGATTTCTCCCTGATATTGAAATAAAAAAAATCCCGAAATAGTTCGGGATTTTTTTATGAAATTATCTAAAAACCAGAAAATATAAGCCCGCCCAAACTGAAATAAAAAACAATCCGGGATAAACGACTGTACTGATATTCTGTTTTAATTTTTTCGTAAGAGCTAAATATAAAACATAAACAATAAACACAATTAAAAAACCGATGGTCATAAATGGATATAGCATATTTTTATATTTTTAAAAGTTTCTAAATCTTAACTGTCCAGTCAAAAGGGTCTTCCGCCAGTTTGTACTGAATATTGGTCAGTTTTTCTTTCAATTGCAAAGCAATGGAGTCTTCTACTTTTGGAAGCTCGAAATATTCGCCTTTATAAGAGAACCCAACAATCGGATTAACTACAGCGGCGGTTCCTGCGCCAAAGATTTCTTTCAGAGTACCATTTTTAGCTGCTTCCACCAATTCCCAAACCAAAACGGAACGTACCTGTATGTCAATGCCTTCTTTTTCAGCAAGAGTGATAAGGCTTTTTCGGGTTACACCGTCCAAAATCCTTTCGCTGGCTGGTGCCGTAAACAGGGTGTTGTTAATTCTGAAGAAAACGTTCATAGTTCCTGCTTCTTCCAGTTTTGTATGCGTGGCATCGTCTGTCCAGATAATCTGCTGGAAACCGTCTTTATTGGCCAATTGTGTCGGATAGAATTGAGCTGAATAATTCCCTGCTGCTTTTGCCGCACCAATACCGCCATTGGCAGCACGGCTATAATGTTCGGCGATGATTACTTTTACTTCTCCGGAATAATAGGATTTTGCAGGAGAAAGGATAATCATAAAACGATATTGAGAGGACGGGGCGGCTACAACACCCGTGCCCGTTGCAATCATAAACGGACGGATGTAAAGTGTATTGCCTTTACCTTTTTTAACCCAGTCTTTTTCTATTTTTAAAATTTCATGAAGCCCGCCTAAAAATACTTCTTCTGGAACCTCAGGCATGGCCATTCTTACTGCCGACTTATTAAATCGGTCAAAGTTTTCATCCGGTCTGAAAAGCCACACGTCATCATTATTGTCTTTGTAGGCTTTCATACCTTCAAATATAGCTTGTCCGTAGTGGAAGACTTTTGCCGAAGGATCCAGAAGGAATGGCTCATAAGGCCTGATGACAGGCTTTTGCCATTTTCCATCTTTGTAATCACAAACCAGCATATGGTCAGTAAAGATGTTTCCGAAGACAAGATTTTCGAAATCAACATCATTAATCTTGGTTGATGATGCCCTGATAATGTCAATTTCGGGATTATTTTTTAGATTCATTGGTGTGAGGTTGGTTTAGGTTTTAAATAATTGAAAACCAGCTGTTTTTGTTAATGGTTTAATGCTGATTTTCAATAGTTATAATCAATGCTAAATTAATAAAAATTGGAAAGTTTTTGGATAAAAAGGCAATTATATTCCAACTTGTCTGTTGCTTTTTGTGAATTGATTGCATCAGATTCAAAATCTTGTATAATTAGCAATGAAACTTAAAATTTATTAATCAGGAGGGCGTTACTTTTGAGGAAACTCTCTATTTTTGTAACGAATTAAAAAAATATACCCTAATCATGAAAAATATATTTGTTTTGGCTTGTTCGCTGGCAATTTTTGCAAGCTGTGCCGATAAAAATAAAGAAACAGAAAAAACAGAAGAAACGATTCAGACACCGGCCGATAGTCTGCCTAAGACAGATTCAGTTGCCGTAGCACCTGTAGAAGCAACACAAACTCCTGAAGTTGATGCTAAAACTGCGGCTAAAGGAGATGAAGTAATTGAAGTGACTCCGGCTAAGGAAATAAAAGTTGAGTATGCATCATTTGGAGATAAGATTATAGCTGACAAGGCTTTAAGTAAAGAACAGATGTTCCAGAAATACAAGTCTATGAAAAAAGGTGACACCATAGCGGTGAAATTCAAATCGAAAATTAACTCTGTCTGCAAGAAAAAAGGATGCTGGATGAAGATGGAATTACCGGGTCAGGCAGAATCTTTTGTACGTTTCAAAGATTATGGTTTTTTTGTTCCATTAAATGCTGACAGCCAGGAAGCAATCGTTAGCGGAAGAGCTTTTGTTGACGAAATCTCTGTTGCCGAGTTAAAGCACTACGCAAAAGATGGCGGAAAATCTCAGGAAGAAATAGATAAAATTACTCAGCCTAAAATTACGTATGCTTTCCAGGCTGACGGAGTTTTAATCAGCAAATAATGAAGAAATATCTTTTGATTTCCGGAATTATTATAGCCTTTTCAAGCTGTAATAAGAAAGAAGAAGCGCAGCCCGTTGTTAAAAAAGAAGTTCCTGAAAAAACTACAGGAGCAAAAGAGTTTGAGATGTATGAGATGTCTGAAATGGCCGCTCTTATGGAACAGATGTATGTGGACAACCAGCGATTGAAAGAACGTATCAAGAATGGCGATACCATTGGCAAGTTTCCTTCTCATTTCTTAGAAATTCATAAAAGAGCCATGACGGATGAGGCTGAAAACGATGCTTTTTTTAAAGAACAGGCTGCCGTTTTCATTAAGGCCCAGGAGCAGATTTATGAAGATCCTAAAAATGCCAAAGCTCATTTCAACAAAGCGGTATCGGCTTGTGTTACCTGTCATGAAGTGAAATGCAGCGGACCGATTCCGAGAATCAAAAAATTGTTTATAGAATAATAAATTCATGCGGCTATAATGAAAAGAGAAATTATCCAGACTTCGGATGGTTCGACATCAATTCTGCTTCCTGAATGGAACGAAACCTACCATTCAAAACACGGAGCAATACAAGAGGCCAAACATGTATTCATACAAAACGGACTTTCCTTATTTCAAGGTCAGTCCGTTTCCATTTTAGAAATAGGTTTTGGCACCGGACTCAATGCTTTTATAACCTATTTGGAAGCCCAAAAACTTCAGCAAAAGATAGAATATACGGGAATTGAAGCCTATCCGGTTGCAGCCGAAGATGTGCTTAAAATGAATTATGTGACTGAATTGGATGCAGAAAGTGAAAAAGACATTTTTTTAAAGATGCACGAATCGGATTGGAACCAAAGGGAAATACTGTCTCCTGATTTTTCATTAGAGAAACAAAACATCAAGTTCCAGGAAATAACCGACACCAATCAATACGACCTGATTTATTTTGATGCTTTCGGATTTAGGGTACAGCCCGAACTATGGAGCCTGGAAATTTTCCAAAAAATGTATGCGGCATTAAAGCCTAACGGTATTTTGGTTACTTATGCCTGTCGGGGTCCTATAAAAAATGCAATGACAGAAGCAGGTTTTTTAACCGAAAAGTTGCCCGGACCTCCCGGAAAAAGGGAAATGCTGAGGGCGAGGAAGTAAGCTTGATTGTAATATTTAGAAATCAAGAATTAAATGTTAATTAATGCAATACTTTTTGTGAATTAACGTTTTTTTAGGGAATTGAGTATTTAATTTCAGTAAATTTACCAAACGTTCTTACAAAAGCATTAACCTCCAAATTAAATTTTGACTATGACAAGACCTATGTTTGCTTATACGAAATCTATTCTTGAAAGAGTGAGTTTCGACCCCTTGTTGTTCTGCAAAGAGCTTGAAAAAGCGATAAGATCGTTACTTCCATATGAAATTGAGCAATTAACGGAATGGCTTTTAAGCTACACAGTCGAAAAACCGGAATTGAAACAATGTCTATTAATTGTTAACAAATAAGAAAAGGAGCCAATCGGCTCCTTTTTTATTTAATTCCTTTTATTGATTCTTTTTGGATAGCGGACTTATAATCTGCACGTTTTGAAAAACGATTGCTCCTTTTACAACACCGGCAATAACCTGGCGTAAAGCGTCAATAATATGTATTTTTAACTCACTTTTCGGAAATATAAGGCTGACTTCACGCGCCGGTTTTGGTTCCTTAAAATGGCGTAATTTCAGCTTATCCTTTTCTTTTAAATCCAAAGTGTGCAAATAGGGAAGGAGTGTAGTGCCGAGTCCTTCATCTGCCAGCTTAATCAGGGTTTCAAAACTTCCGCTTTCAATCTGGAAAGGCGATGTTTCGGAATTGTTTACGTTTTTACACAAATTTAAAATACCGTCCCGGAAACAATGTCCGTCCTGCAAAAGCAATAGCGAATCGACATCAATATCATCGACTTCTATTTCTTCTTTATGGAAGCTATGGTGGCTTTCAGGAAAATAAGCCACAAAAGGCTCATAATACAAAACGATTTCTTTAATCTTTTCATCTTCCAATGGAGTAGCCGCAATCGCAGCATCCAAATGGCCGTTTTTAAGGCGTGTGATAATTTCCTCTGTATTATGTTCTTCTATAATCAGTTTTATTTTTGGATATTTTTTAATGAAATTATTCAGGAACATCGGCAATAGCGTAGGCATAATAGTTGGAATAATCCCTAATTTGAATTCGCCTCCAATAAATCCCTTTTGCTGGTCAACAATATCCTGGATTCTGTCAGACTCATTGACTATGTTTTTGGCCTGAGTTACTATTTTTTGCCCTATTTCTGTAAGTTGTATCGGTTTTTTACTCCTGTCAAATATTAAAATGCCGAGTTCGTCTTCCAGTTTTTGGATTTGCATACTCAACGTGGGCTGAGTAACAAAGCATTTTTCTGCGGCAAGTGTAAAGTTTTTATTCTCGGCTACTGCCAGAACATAATATAATTGTGTGATTGTCATTAGTATAATATTTTATGATGCAAATATAAAAAACTATAATATTTATTTATGATTTGTTTTGCCTTATTTTTTGTAACTTTATAGTAGATAAATTTTACGAACCAATAAAAATAACAGAAATGAAAACGAATATTTTAGGACTGCCAGTTAAAGAAACCGAAGAAATATCAAACGATTTAAACATATTGTTATCCAGCTTTCAGGTGTATTATCAAAACCTGAGAGGTATACATTGGAATATCAGAGGGAAACGTTTTTTTGACCTCCACGTGAAGTTTGAAGAATTATATAACGATGCCCAGCTAAAAATTGATATGATAGCAGAAAGAGTGCTTACTATTGGCGGAAGACCACTTCATACTTTCGAAGATTATATGAAGAACAACAAGCTAAAAGTAGGGAAGAATATTTCTGTAGATGAAGAAGCAGTACATCTGATTGTTACTTCGCTGTCTGACCTCTTAAAGATTGAAAGAGACCTTTTGTCGAAATCTGCAGATGCAAATGACGAAGGTACCAATTCTATGATGAGTGACTTTATTAAAGAACAGGAAAAAACAATCTGGATGATGAAAGCTTGGCTGGAAGAAAAAATATAACCCGGTCAGTTTTTCAGCAAATTATTTTAATGATTTCTATGAAAAGAAGCAACAGCTAAAGTCGTTTAGCTGTTGCTTCTTTTTTGTTGTTAAAATTTGATTAAATTAATTTATCATGTTTTTAAATAAGAATTAAATCTCTAATTTCGCGCATATGAAACTGGCTGTTAAAATAGTATTGTTAATGTTTATGACTTTTATTGTTACTCCTACCATTGTAGGATTGATAAAAAAAGACGTTGACACATCTATGGTTTACAGCATGTCGGAAGAAGAACAGCACAATCACAATAGCTGTAAAGAATTAAAAGCCGACTTTAAAGTTGCAGATTACCTCACTTTCTCACACTATACAGAAAGTTCTTCAAGCCTTATCATTTCACAGCACAGTTTGAAACATGATAATGCGGCTTCGACTATCTTTTCTCCACCACCTGAACAGGTTTAATACAATTTAGGATTTTGAATACTTCAAAATCTGAGGTCGTATTTTTTAATGCGACTAAAATCCTTGTATTAAATTTTTTTAGGTATGACAAAAAAAATCAATCTTTTTGCTAACCTTAAATCAGATTTTGCTTCTGGTTTAGTGGTTTTCTTGGTAGCATTGCCATTGTGTTTGGGTATAGCCCTGGCTTCTGGAGCGCCACCATTATCAGGTATAATTGCTGGAATCGTTGGGGGTATAGTTGTCGGGTTTTTAAGCCGGTCACATATCAGCGTGTCCGGCCCTGCAGCCGGCCTGACTGCAATTGTTTTGACAGCTATTACTGATTTGGGTGCTTTCAATATATTCCTGACGGCAGGACTAATAGCCGGCTTGCTTCAATTAATATTAGGCTTTATCAAAGCGGGAAGTATTTCAAATTATTTCCCTACCAATGTTATTGAGGGTATGCTTGCGGGTATTGGTGTCATCATTATTTTAAAGCAAATTCCACATGCTGTTGGTTACGACAGTGATTTTGAAGGTGATGAAACTTTCGTGGAAAAAGGTGGCGGCAATGCTCTGGAATCTTTAATGGATTCATTAGGACACCTGCAACTGGGAGCCATTTTGATTACGCTAATATCTTTGACTATCCTGATTTCATGGGACAAATTCAGTTTCTTAAAAAGAATGAAATTGGTACCGGGAGCTTTAGTGGCTGTTATAGTGGGTGTAGTGCTGAATGAAATTTTTACAGCTTCCGGCAGCTCACTGGCTATTTCTAAAGAGCATTTGGTTTCTTTACCGGTTCCGCAATCTTTTGATGATTTCAAAAATATCATTGTCACTCCTGACTTTGCCGGATTTATGAATCCCAAAGTTTGGGTTGTGGGTGCAACGATTGCTATTGTGGCTTCTATAGAAACACTTTTATGTATTGAAGCATCAGACAGGATGGATACGCAAAAACGCTATACAGATACTAACGTAGAGTTGAAAGCTCAGGGAATTGGAAATATGTTGAGTTCATTCCTGGGAGGATTGCCTATGACTTCGGTTGTAGTCCGTTCGTCAGCAAACGCAAATGCAGGAGCTAAATCCAAGATGTCTACCATTATTCACGGTGTCTTATTACTAATCAGTGTATTGTCGATTCCGGTTCTGTTGAACAAAATTCCTTTGGCAACCCTTGCAGCCGTTCTTTTGATGGTAGGATACAAATTAGCAAAACCTACCGTGCTTATGCATTTCTGGCATAAAGGCAAGTATCAGTTTGTTCCTTTCATTATAACCCTACTGGGAGTTGTTTTCCTGGATTTGTTAAAAGGTGTTGCTTTGGGTATCGCTATTAGTGTTGTGTTTATCCTGAGAGGAAACCTGAAAAGAGCCTACCGTTTCAGAAAAGAAAAATTTGAAGATGGTGATGTTATCAGAATTGACCTGGCACAAGAAGTATCCTTCCTGAATAAGGCAGCAATAAAGACGACTTTGGCTGAAATACCTGAAAATTCTAAAGTAGTAATCAATGCATCAGATACGGTTTATATCGCCCATGATGTATTGGATTTGATTCATGAGTTTGCCACCATCAGGGCAGCTGATGAAAACATTAAGGTGAAACTTAAAGGCTTTAAAAAGGCATATGAATTGAATGATATTGATGACAAGGCCAATCATGTTTTCTTTGAAAACTATGAAGAAGCCAGAGCCAGAAAGCAAGCCAAAGCAGATTATGACCGATGCATGGCATTAGTAGAAAAATCAAAAGAGAATTAAGAAAAACAAAAATGTCAGGAGAACTGACGAGAATTTAAAAACTATTAATAAAAAAACAATGAGCGATTTTTATAAAAAAATAATTGACGGAAACAGGAAATGGGTAGAATCTAAAATTAACCAGGACCCAAAATATTTTGAAAAACTAGCTGAAGGGCAGTCACCACCGTTATTATGGATTGGATGTTCAGACAGCCGCGTTCCTGCGAATGAAGTAATTGGAGCACAACCAGGAGAAGTTTTTGTACACAGAAACATCGCTAATATGGTGGTGCACTCTGATATGAACATGCTAAGCGTTTTGGACTATGCCGTAAACGTTTTGAAAGTGAAGCATGTCATTGTATGCGGACACTATGGATGTGGTGGGGTAAAAGCGGCTATGGGTAACGATTCTATCGGTTTGATTGACAACTGGATTCGTCACATTAAAGATGTTTACAGACACCATCACCATTACCTGGATTCAATTCTTGACGAAAAGGAACGTTTCGATGCTTTTGTTGAATTGAATGTTAAGGAGCAGGTTTATGATTTGGCTAAAACTTCAATTGTTCAGGGAGCCTGGAGAAATGGACAAGATTTATGCCTTCACGGATGGGTTTACAGATTAAATTCAGGAATCGTAAAAGACCTGGAAGTGAATCTATGTGGTAATGAAGATTTAGATCAGGTATACCAATTGAAATTCTAAATAAAAAGCCTCTTGAAAAAGAGGCTTTTTTTATTCTTCATCCAGATTTTCGTTGAATGTGGATGGCAATAGTTGCGGAATAAATTTTATCAAAATCGGTAAAAGCAGACTGCCGCCCGGCAAAAGGAAAATAGTCAATGACGGAATGGTCTTGCAGATTTCCAAAAGCTGCTTTTTTACCTTTTTCTTTTCTTTGGCATCCAGACTGCGATGTGTGGACTGTGTGAGCAGGAGCATAAGGTCGCCGTTGTTGGAGAGTTCCTTAACCAATCGGGTTTTGTTTCTTGTAATCAGTATTTTCACATTTTGTGTGGCCTGGTCATAAAAATGCCTGACCGGATTGGAATAATTGAAGTACGGAATCTGTTTTTTGTACTTGTTGATGAAATCATCCGTAGAGACAATACTTTCAGCAACAAAATTATCCGGAACATCCATGATTTTTGCCAGTTCATATAAAAAGTAGGCTTCATTGCTTTCCATCTCCATATCGCTCCAAAGTGCCATTCCGGCCATGTCAATCAGATATAGTTTTTCCAGCTGTTTTGTGAAAATGTCCAACCCTAATGCTTCCATATCCTGTACGTTGACTTTAGAAAATTTGGTATAGCGCACAGAGGCTTCAAACAGTTTTATCAGCAAATCATCATATTTCGATTTCTTTAGTTTTGTTTTTAAGGCTAAAGAAATAATGCTTACTATGGTTTCTTCCAGTTTTTTCAAATAATTATCCGGAATAGAATGGTTCATAAGATATTGCTGGAAAGCCAGCACATCCATGAATAGCAAAGCATTGGTCAGGATATGCGAAAAGTTTTTACTGATGATATCCTCATTGGTTTGTATTCGTTCTGCTATAATCTTTTCCAGATTATGGGACGGTATGCTTTCGGGCAACATCTTATCCAGTAGGTTAAAGCCTTTTGGATGCATTTCCTTGTAAAAGGCAATAACTTTTGCGATAAAGTTTTTGGGGTCGGTGTCATGTGTAACCAGTCCGTAAACGCGATACAGCGTATTCAAAAGAGCAACTTTTGAAAATTCCTCAGAAATCCAACCTTTTGTATCAATAGGCTGTGGTGTATCAAATGACACTACATGCCCGTAGATAAAACCGGTATTGCGTGTGTTTTTGTAAAACTCCAACGGATTGTCCGCAACAGGAAATTGCAGGTACTTTTGTTCTGCAAAAAACTTGTCTATCCAGCCATGTGCCGAAGGGTTTATCATGATTCAAATTTCTGATGCAAAGCTATGTTTTTTATTATGAAGTCAAAAATAATTGATGACTGTTGTAAATTTTTCGCCTCAGCGTCTTTGCGAGTATTTTTTTACGCAAAGATACAGCGCCGCAAATCATAATATTATGCTGAAAAAACTTAAATTACTTATAATGCTGAAGGTTTTTTGTGGCTTTATCCTTATATTTAATAGAATAAATAGCAATGTATGAATCTAAAATCAGGAATGCCTTTCTGGCTTATTAAAGATGGACTACCTCATACTTTTCCAAAACTGGATAAGGATATCGAGACAGATGTTATTATTATAGGAGCCGGTATTTCAGGCGCATTGGTACGTTATTATCTAATCAATGCAGGAATTCAATGCGTGATGATTGATGCCAGAACAATAGGTTTAGGGAGTACTTCTGCCAGTACCTCACTTTTGCAATATGAAATAGACACGCCGCTCCATAAACTAATCGATAAAATTGGAAAAGAAAAAGCAGAACGGGCCTATCAGTTGTGTAATTATGCAATTGATAAACTGGAGAAGATTGCCAAAGAGCTAAAACTTGACGAATTCGAAAAGAAAAAAAGCCTTTTTTATGCTGCCTATAAAAAAGATGTTCCAATGTTGGAAAAGGAATTCCAGGCCAGAAAAGAAGCAGGTTTTGACGTGAGTCTCCTTGATGAAAAGCAAATTTATAAGCAGTTTGGGTTTAAGGCTCCCTTGGCTATACTTTCTGCTAATGCCGCTCAGACGAATGCCTATGCTTTTACGCATAAATTATTGCAGGTCAAAAAAGGCAGTCATCTTGATATTTATGACCGCAGCCCTATTGTAAAAATCGATACCCAAAAAAATGGGGCAGTCCTTAAAACCGAATCCGGTTTTACCATCAAAGCAAAAAAGGTAGTGTATGCTACAGGCTATGAAGTTGTGGAATTTATTGATAAGAAAATTGTCGACCTCAAATCAACGTATGCGGTGGTGAGCGAACAGTATAATGAAAGGAAGTTTTGGAAAGACGAAGTCCTAATCTGGAATACTGCCAATCCTTATCTTTATGTGCGGACTACACCAGATGGAAGAGTGCTTGTAGGTGGCAGAGATGAAGATTTCCACAATCCGGATAAAAGAAATAAGCTGATTTCTAAAAAGACCAAACAGCTCACAAAAGACATCAACACGCTATTTCCACAATTGGATTTTAAACCTGAATTTAGTTGGACAGGGACTTTTGGAGCCACAAAAGACGGGCTCCCGTTTATAGGTGTCTATGATAAACTACCCAACAGTTATTTTGCCCTTGGTTTTGGAGGTAATGGAATTACTTTCAGTCTGATTGCTGCAGAAATTATAAGAGACCTTTTGCTGGGCAAGGAAAACAAAGATACTTCTATTTTCTCTTTTGACAGGGTATAATCCGAACTGGAATTACTTTATCTGAATCGTATAACATTATAGGTTAATTCTGTAAGTACGGTATTTTTTTTATTGGGTAATTTAGATAAACTCGAAAAAATTACGAACCAACTAAAATTTATATCGTATGAAAAAGCCAACAATTTTTGGAAAAGCAATCTTAAGTCTGGGTGTTTTGACATTGTCTTTAGGAACAGTTTCCTGTAAGAATGAACCTAAAGCAGAAGACCCGAAAGAGGTTGCTGAAGACGAAAACGAAGCAAAATTTGACAATACTAAAGAAGCAGAAAAAGATGCTGAGATTCTTGTGGATGCCGCTGATTTTGATTTGGAACAAAGAGAACTGGGCAAATTGGCCCAATCCAGAGGTGTTTCGGCAGCAGTTAAGGATTTAGGTAAAATGATGGAAAAACATCATAACGAGGCTTTTACCCAGCTTTCTGCTTTGGCTAAGGAAAAACAGATTTCTATCCCTACAGCAATTACTGAAGATGGTCAGAAAGAATATGACAGACTAAGTAAGGTTGATGTCAAAAACTTTGACAAAGAGTATCTTGACCGTGTGTACAAAGAACATCATGATGCCATAGATGATTTTACACAGGATGCACAAGCTACAAAGAGCGTTGAAATCAAAGCTTATCTGGAAAGCATGATTAGTACTTTGAAAAACCATCATGATGAAGTGGAAAAGTTGCAATCGACATTAGTTAAGAAATAATAATAATCCAATTTAATATTTACAGTCATGGGAAATTTACTTTATACAATTGCCGTAATTCTTGTCATTGTCTGGGCCATCGGTTTTTTAGGCGGAATGGTTACCAGTAATCTTATTCATGTTTTGTTGGTAATTGCCATCATTGTCGTGCTTTTAAGAGTAATCCAGGGAAGAAAGCCTTTAGAGTAGTCTCTTTCATAAAAAACAAATAGTCTAACCAATAAAAAACACTATCATGGGAAATTTACTTTATACAATTGCAGTAATTTTAGTAATTATCTGGGCATTAGGATTTTTCGGAATTCTTGGTGAAGGAATTGCAACAAATGGGTTGATACATATTTTGTTAGTGATTGCGGTCATTATCGTATTGCTTAGAATTATTCAAGGAAGAAAACCGCTATAAGTTTTGAATCTGCCAAAAACAAAAAAAGCCCTGACATTTGCCAGGGCTTTTTCATTAACCAACTATTAAAACGTAACTAAAAGCAATATTGATTTTCCTGTATTAGTTTGGAAGCGATAGTTTCCCGCAACGCTACTACATTAGGAAGGTTAGTGTATTTGGTAAAACGTTTCAGTCCCATCATCATCATTCGCTGTTCGTCACCTTCGGCAAAGGAAGCAATACCTTCTTTTCCTTTGGCATTGATGATGTCAACGGCTTTGTATAAATATAATTGCGCCATGGCAATCTGCTCTTTTACATTTTCAGCACCTTTTGATTTTGCCAGTTTTTCTGTTCTTAAAATAGTAGATTCTGCCATATAGATTTCGATAAGAATATCGGCAGCAGCCATCAACAATTGCTGATGGGCATCCAAATCCGGGCCGTATTTCTGTACAGCGCTTCCGGCTACCATTAGGAATGCTTTTTTCAATTTGCCAATCAGTTCTTTTTCTTCGGCGAATAATTCAGAATAATCAGGAGTATTAAAATCAGGAATTCCCATTAATTCTTCTGCTACTTTCATAGCAGGTCCTAATAAATCTACGTGACCTTTCATGGCTTTTTTAACCAACATTCCAACAGAAAGCATTCTGTTGATTTCGTTTGTTCCTTCATAGATTCTGGCAATTCTCGCATCTCTCCAGGCACTTTCCATTGGTGTGTCTTCAGAGAATCCCATACCACCTAAAATCTGGATTCCTTCATCAGAACAGTTTTGTATGTCTTCAGAAATAGCCACTTTTAGAATAGAACATTCGATTGCAAATTCTTCTACACCTTTCAGTTCTGCCTCCTGATGTGAAGAACCTTCTGCTACTCGTGCATTGATTCGGTCTTCAATGGATTTTGCTGCACGGTAAGAAGCGCTTTCTCCCGCATAGCAGGATGTTGCCATTTCAGCAATTTTGGAACGGATAGCGCCAAAATTAGAAATAGGTGTATTGAATTGTATTCTTTCATTAGCATATTTTATAGCTCCGGATGTAACTCTTCTTTGTGCATCAAGGCAGGCAGCACCTAGTTTGATACGACCAACGTTAAGAGCGTTCATGGCAATCTTAAAGCCGTTTCCTCTTTCAGAAAGCATATTTTCAACCGGAACTTTTGTTTCGTTGAAGAATACCTGACGGGTAGAGGAGGCGCGGATTCCTAATTTGTGTTCTTCCTCATTCATTGAAATTCCGTTGGACGGGTCGTTTTCAACGATGAATCCGGTAATGTTTTTGTCGTCTCCAATTCTCGCAAATACAATAAAGAGACTACAGAACCCGGCATTCGAAATCCACATTTTTTGTCCTGTGATTTTATAATGCGTACCGTCATCAGACAATACTGCTTTGGTTTTGCCTGAATTGGCATCAGAACCGGCACCAGGCTCAGTAAGGCAGTATGCGCCAAACCATTCGCCGGAAGCTAATTTTGGGACGTATTTTTTCTTTTGTTCTTCGGTACCGTATAAGGTAATAGGCATAGTTCCAATTCCGGTGTGGGCACCAAAAGCAGTGGAGAATGACCCGGTTGCTCCGGAAATATAGTCACAAACCAGCATGGTAGAAACAAATCCCATTCCCAGTCCGCCATATTCTTCAGGAACTGCAACGCCTAATAGTCCTAACTCACCTGCTTTACGCATGCATTCTTCCGTAAAGGCATAGTCTTTATTTTCGAAACGGTTTTTGTTCGGCCAGATTTCCTTATCCACGAATTCTTTTACCGTCTGCTTCATCATTAATTGTTCTTCCGAAAAATCTTCCGGAGTAAAAATGTCCTCACATTTTGTTTCTTTTACCAAAAACTGCCCGCCACGGGTAACGTCTTTTTCGATAGTATCTGCCATTGTGTTTTTTGTTTTTTGTTAGACTTTTTAGATGATAGACGAATAGAAAATAGATAATAGATGAGAGAGAATAGACTTTATTGGGATTGCAGTGAATTTTGGAAACCCATTGTCATTTTCTGAAACTCTTCAATTCTATTTTCTAAATCTGTTGTTATTTCATCTGTGATATATTTTCTATGATTTGCAAGCAATAATTGTGTGTGTAATTCGAAAGAAGACCCTAGAGAAATATCTAAGAAATGACTGAACGATTTTGATGATCTGCTTGAACCTTCAGCAATATTAGAAGGAAGAGAAACACTACATCTGTCCATTTGGTTTTTCAATCCAAATTTTTCACTCTCAGGAAATGTATCCGTCAAGTCGAGAACCATTTTTGCAATGTCCATTGCCATCTGCCAAATTTTAAGCCTTTTAAAATTATGTCTCTTAAAATCCGCCATATTCTCGTCTCTTATCTATTGTCTTTTATCTATCGTCTCTTATCTATCTTCTTTACAACAGTTCATAAATTCCAGCAGCACCTTGTCCGGTACCTACACACATAGTGACAATACCATATTTGTTGCCTCTTCGTTTCATTTCGTCAAAAAGTTGAACGGAAAGCTTAGCTCCGGTACAACCTAGCGGATGACCCAATGCAATAGCACCACCGTTTACGTTAACGATATCAGGATTGATTCCCAATTCACGAATAACGGCTAATGATTGTGATGCAAATGCTTCGTTTAATTCAATCAATTCGATGTCGTTTAATGACATTCCGGCCTGCTGTAATGCTTTTGGAATAGCTTTGACAGGCCCGATTCCCATAATTCTCGGTTCCACTCCGGCAGCAGCGTAGCTTACCAATCGAGCAATAGGTTTAAGGTTTAATTCTTTTACAAGCTCTTCAGACATGACCATTACAAATGCAGCACCATCACTCATTTGAGAAGAAGTACCGGCAGTAACACTACCATCTGCGGCAAAGACCGGTTTCAGTTTGCCCAAAGCTTCTAATGAAGTGTCGGCTCTTGGACCTTCATCTTTGGTAACGGTATAAGATTTGGTTGCTTTTTTTCCGTTTTCATCAATGTAGGTCTGGTCAACAGTAATTGGCACTATCTGTTTGTCGAATTTGCCTTCTGCCTGTGCTTTTAATGCTTTTTGGTGGGAATTGTAGCCAAACAAATCCTGGTCTTCTCTGGAAACCTTGAACTGTTTTGCAACAGCTTCTGCTGTGAGTCCCATTCCCCAGTAATAATCTTCATGGCCTTCTTTTGCCACAGCGTAATCCGGTGTTGGTTTATAACCTCCCATTGGAATAAAACTCATGCTTTCGGCACCGCCTGCAATGATACAGTCTGCCATTCCGGATTGGATTTTAGCTGTTGCCATCCCAATAGTTTCCAAACCGGAAGCGCAGTAACGATTGACGGTTACTCCCGGAACGTCGTCTATCTTTAATCCCATAAGAGAAATCAGACGGGCAACATTTAATCCCTGTTCTGCTTCTGGCATGGCGTTACCTACCATAACGTCGTCGATTCTTTTTTTATCTAAGTCTGGCAGCTCATTCATCATATACTGAATGGTTTCTGCGGCAAGCTCGTCAGGGCGCTTAAAACGGAATACTCCTTTTGGCGCTTTTCCAACGGCTGTGCGGTATGCTTTTACGATATATGCTGTTTTCATTTTCTAGTCTCTTTAATCTCGATTAGTTTCTCAATGGTTTCCCTTTGGTCAGCATGTACTGGATTCTTTCCAAAGTTTTTCTTTCGGTACATAATGATAAAAAGGCTTCTCTTTCAATATCCAAAAGATATTGTTCAGTAACCAATGTTGGTTCAGACAAATCACCTCCAGCCATAACATAGGCCAGTTTGTTGGCAATTTTCTTATCGTGTTCAGAAATGTAATGCCCGGCTTCCATACTGTCTGTTCCAACCAGGAACATTCCCAGTGCCTGTTTTCCCAAAACTTTTACATCCTTGCGTCTTACAGGCTGTGTATATCCGGCTTCTGCCATAATCAGGGCGTGTTTCTTGGCTTCCGCAATCTGGCGGTCTTTATTTACAACCACTACGTCTTTTCCGTGTTGCAGAATGCCTAAATCATAAGCTTCATAAGCCGAAGTTGAAACTTTAGCCATAGCAACCGTTAAGAAATATTCCTGAAGTACATTTAATTCTACGTCATTTTTTCGGAAAAGGTCAGAAGCTCTCAAGGCCATTTCTTTAGAACCACCTCCACCAGGAATAACACCTACTCCAAACTCTACCAAACCAATGTAGGTTTCTGCCGCTGCAACGACCTTATCTGCGTGCATGCTCATTTCACAGCCGCCTCCTAAAGTCATTCCGTGTGGTGCTACAATTACCGGAACACCGGAATAGCGAACACGCATCATAGTATCCTGGAACAGTTTGATAGCCATATTCAGCTCGTCATATTCCTGCTCAACAGCCATCATGAAAATCATTCCAATATTGGCACCCACAGAGAAATTAGCCCCCTGGTTTCCAATAACTAATCCGTTATATTCTTTTTCAGCAAGGTCGATGGCTTTATTAATTCCCTGAAGTACGTCACCACCAATAGTATTCATTTTGGACTGGAATTCCAGATTCAGGATTCCATCGCCCAAATCATGAATAACGGCTCCGCTGTTGCTCCATACCTTTTTGCTTTCGCGGATGTTGTTCAGTAGGATAAAAGCATCCTGTCCCGGAACTTTTTTCTGAGATTTGGAAGCCCTGTCATAAAAATAAGTCGCGCCATCTTTGATGGTATAGAACGATTTATTTCCGGATGCCAGCATTTCTGTAACCCAGGCTGCCGGTTCGTGTCCTTGGGCTTTCATCAGTTCAATTCCTTTTTCAACACCAATAGCATCCCAGATTTCAAATGGGCCATTTTCCCAACCAAAACCGGCTTTCATGGCATCGTCTATTTTATAGAAATCTTCAGTAATTTCAGGAACTCTGTTGGCTACATAGGCAAACATTCCGGCAAAATTCTTTCTGTAAAATTCTCCTGCCTTGTCTGTTCCTTTTACCAAAACCTTAAAGCGGTCAATTGGTTTGTCAATTGTTTTTGTGAGTTCCAGAGTTGCGAAAGATGCTTTTTTAGGCGCTCTGTATTCTAAAGTATCTAAGTCAAGCGATAAGATGTCTTTGTCTACTTTCTTATAAAAACCTTGTCCGGTCTTGCTTCCCAACCATTTGTTTTCCATCATTTTGCTTATGAATTCCGGTAGTTTGAAGAGTTCGTGGGCTTCATCATTCGGAACTCCTTCATAAAGTCCGTTGGCTACATGCACCAATGTGTCAAGCCCTACAACATCTACGGTTCTAAACGTAGCTGATTTTGGCCGGCCAATAACCGGTCCGGTCAATTTGTCTACTTCTTCTATGGTAAGGCCAAGCTCCTTGACCTGATGGAAAAGGCTCATGATACCGAAAATTCCGATACGGTTTCCAATAAATGCCGGGGTGTCTTTGGCTATGACCGATGTTTTGCCTAAGAATTGTTCTCCATAATTATTCAGGAAATCCAATACTTCTGTTGAGGTTTTTGGACCTGGTATGATTTCAAAAAGTTTAAGATATCGTGCCGGATTAAAGAAATGCGTTCCACAGAAATGTTTCTGGAAATCTTCGCTTCTTCCTTCACTCATAAAATGAATCGGGATTCCGGAGGTGTTTGAAGTAATTAAGGTGCCTGGTTTTCTATATTTTTCAATTTGTTCGAAAACCTGTTTTTTGATATCAAGCCGTTCTACAACAACTTCGATAATCCAGTCGGCTTCTGCTATTTTTGACAGGTCGTCTGTAGTATTTCCGGTAGTTATCCTGTCGGCAAATTTTATATTGTAAATAGGCGAGGGCTTCGATTTCAAGGCATTCGCCAAGTGTTCGTTTACGATTCGGTTTCGGACTACTTTGCTTTCAAGCGTGAGTCCTTTTTTTTGTTCTGCTTCGGTTAATTCTCGAGGAACAATATCAAGTAAAAGTACTTCTACTCCGATATTAGCGAAATGACAGGCAATACCTGACCCCATGATTCCTGACCCTATGACAGCAACTTTTTTAATCAGTCGTTTCATTCCTTACTATTATTTGTTTGTTGTTTGCATCTGTTTTTCTTCGGGTATGTCCGAGAAGATATTTTTGTCTGCGATTAGTGTATTGATTGTTTCAGCCACTTCAATAAAATGCAGCAATTTTTCTTCCGGTATATGTTCCCTTATTTTTTCATTAAATTTAAGTACGGTGTTCTTAGAAAGCTCTCTTTTTTCTTTTCCAAACTTTGTAAGATGAATCAATACGCCACGTCCATCAACAGGATTTTTCTTTCGGGTTATCAATCCTTTTTCTTCCATCGATTTCAGGGTTCGGGTAAGGCTTGTAGGCTCCATACCCATTTTAGGACCTAAGGTTGTTGATGGTGAACCTTTATCTTTGTCAAGGCTTAGCAAGGCAAATCCTGTGGCCATAGTGGCACCATATTTTGCGGCTTCTTCATTATACATTCTGGAGACGGCTTGCCAGGTCGCTCTTAGTATATAGTCTATAGTTTTATCTTTCATAAAATATTAGGTTATTTCAAATATACAAAATAAAATATTATGCACGCATAGTAAATGAGTTTATTTTTATTTTTTAACAGAAAAAAAATGATTTTAAACTTTTTCTAACTTTTAAGCAATGTTCAATAAAGCTCATCAGGCATGAGGTTTGATTTGGATAAAAGCATAAAAAAAGCCAGGCTACCCCGGCTGATTTATTTCTTTTATTGATACAAATTATTGAAATGACATTTTTTCTTCTTCAATATCTAATCGGCGTAAATGCCTGCGTACGACTTCTTCGTTGATATGATGGTCCTGATTCCAGTCACGAAGCCACTGCCGTTGCTGATCGAGTATGGAAAGATACACCGTTTTACATTCGACTACCATTGATGCATCGTCCGGCAGATAGTTAGCGTCTTCCCATTTGCGGGCCATTTGTTGTAAAACAGCCTGTTCTTCGAGTTCTTTTGAAAAGTTACTTTTTAAATGTTCCAGACTTTGCTGCGTAAGCTTTTTATACATCTGATGGTAGGATTCTTCATCGCTTAGCGGATGGTCGTATTCCGGGAGATTGAATTTTCGGATAATAAAAGGCAGTGTAAGTCCTTGCAATACCAAAGTAAGCAGGATGACTACAAAAGTGATAAACAGTATAAGGTGACGTTGCGGAAAAGGCATACCGTTATCCAGATGAACCGGAATCGACAAGGCAGCTGCTAATGACACCACGCCTCGCATGCCCGCCCATCCTAAAACGAAGGGACCTTTTATGCCAGGATTTCTTGTTTCGGCTACGGTAATAAAATTACGGGCAATCAATGTGACAATAACAGCGCCATAAGCACAGAGAATCCGTACAACAATAAGTACACCTGTAATCAGTACTCCATAGCCTATAGCGGTTGAAAGGCCTATAGCACCCAAACCGTCCACAATTTCAGGAAGTTCAAGCCCGATAAACATGAATACCAATCCGTTGAGCACAAATACTAAGGATTCCCAAAAATTTACGGCCCGTAATCGGCTGCTGCTGGATAAAAACTGGTGACTTCTTTTAGAAAGAAATAAGCCACCGCTAACAACAGATAATACACCGGAACTATGCAGTTCTTCTGCAAGCATATACATAATATAAGGTGCCACTAGTGTCAGTACTATATCCATATTGACATCTGTTGGCAGGAGCTTGTGTACTTTGAAGAATACAAAAGCTATAGACACGCCAATAGCTACTCCACCAAATACCATCCAGCTAAAATTGATGGCGGCTTCCTGTAATACGAACTGTCCCGTCCCGATAGCTATCAGGGCAAAACGGAAAACAATTAAGCTGGACGCATCATTGAGCAGACTTTCGCCTTCAAGCATGGAGGCCAATCGTTTGGGTACTTTTACAAATTTCAGAATGGCGCCAACACTCACGGCATCCGGAGGTGAAACAATTCCTCCCAAAAGAAAACCAAGCGCCAGGGAAAATCCGGGAATAAAATGATTGGAAACAACTGCAACAACAAGAGCCGTAAGAAAAACAATCAGAAAGGCGAAACTGCCAATAATCCTGCGCCATCGCCAAAGCTCTTTCCATGAAGTAGACCATGCCGCTTCATATAAAAGCGGTGGCAAAAAGATAATAAAGATTAATTCGGGGTCAATTTTGACTAATGGAATACCCGGAATAAAACTGATGGCAAGGCCTGCCAATACCAATAGGATAGGATAAGCAACTTTGATTTTGTTGGCCAGCATTACCAAAAAAATAATAACCAGGATAACAGCAAGATAAAAAGGAAATTCGTGCAGCATTGGGTTTGTTTTGGTACAAATATATAAATTTTGATAAGCCGTTAACAATTACGATTCACAACTGTTTTTTTTAAAGAAATCAATGTCGGTTCAAGTATTTTTTTTGATTGTTTTTTGTGCTTTTAAATCTAATTGTCTAAAAAAAATATTTAAAATATTTTGCGCAACCAAAAAGTTGCTTATATTTGCAACTGAATGGTTGCTAATAAATAATAGAATAAAGCAATCTTCTAAATTTTGTATAAAGTGTTTTGCTAACTGTATAATATTGAATAACTTAAATCAAAAAAAAAATGGGACACAATCTTTTAATGAATTTTACCGTTGATAAGGAAAATAACAAAATCAGGGTAGAAAGAGAATTTGCAGCAACACGTGACAGAGTATGGGCTGCCTGGACCAAAAGTGAACTTTTAGATCAATGGTGGGCACCAAAACCATGGAAAGCGGAAACTAAGGCCATGGATTTCAGTGACGGAGGATTTTGGCTTTATGCTATGGTTGGTCCAGATGGTTCAAAACATTGGGCAAGGGCAGACTTTGAAAAAATCAGGGAATTGGAAAGTTTTTCTACGTTTGATGCTTTCTGTGATGAAAACGGAACCGTAGATACCAGTTTCGAAAGGTCGTTCTGGACTAATACATTTAAGGAAAAATCCGGTTCAACGATTGTAAATATCGAAATCGTGTATAAAAGTTTAGAAGACCTTGAAAAGATAATAGCAATGGGCTTCAAAGAAGGATTTACTGCCGGATTGGAAAATCTGGATGCGCTTTTGGCATCGTAATACGATTTTTTTAAAGGTTATGATGGCTGCCAAATTGTACTGGCAGCCTTTTTTATATATGATTATAACTTAAGTATAAATCTTCTGTATTATAAAAACAACCAGTTTATTGTAGCATTTTCCTGTAAAGAAACCGACTTAAAAAATGTTTTGGGAGCTAATCCCGTAAAGGCTTTAAAATCTTTGATAAGGTGTGACTGGTCATAAAATGAGCTGTCGTAATTCAAGGTTCCTTTGTTTTTATCGTTATTGGCAAGCCCGGTATTTTTAGCCATCGTTTCCCTGAATCGTTGGATTTTTCTAAATTCTGAAGGTGTCTTGCCTAAATGGATATGGAACTGTCTTGCAATATTTTGTCGGCTTGTGTGATGTTTTGCTGCAAGCTGTTCAATAGAAGCTGCTTCAGCATTTTGTGTCAGTTCCAGCGCCACATCCTGTATTAAAGGATTTTCAAAACCGATTAGTTTAGACAGCCAGTATTTTTCAATCTGGTTTCGCTGTTCTTCCATGTTACTTTCATTTAAGATTGATTTAAAGGTCGTTTCATAATCTTCGAAAGGAATAAAAGAACTGGAATAGTTTTCAAGATAATATTTCAACTGTTTTGGAATAAAGGCATTCAGTCCTAATGGCTTGAAGTAAAAAGTAATTTCTCTGATTTTACCTTCATAATGTATTTTGAAAGGTTTTTTATAATGGCAGATAAGTGTGGAAATAAAAGGAACTCCTTTTTTTTCTTTGGCAAAAGCACCATTATTATCCATCACTAATCGGGTATTGTCAAGCACGGATACGATACTAAAATTGTTTGGGAAAGTAAAATACTCCACAGTAGGTTCATTTCTTTCTTTTTCTAAGAAATAATAACCTTCGAGATATTGAGAAAGGAGTTTACTTTTGGGCTTGAAATACTGTAGCTGCATGATGCTAAGTTCTGTTTTTATCTGATATAGGCGATAGGTATTGGGATTTATTTAACGGGCAAATCGTATTTTCTCAATGCCTTTTTATGTTTGTCCCTGATTCGCTGTCTTAGACTTTCGGGTGCCAGTATTTCAATTCCTTCCCCAAATCCCATAATCAGTCTTTCGAATTCGTAATTGATTTTTAGCATCAAGCTGATTACAATACTTCTGTCTTCCCGATGTTCTTCTATCTTTTGGGAATGATGAAATGGTTTTGTTATTACATAAGGCGCATTATCGGCATCTATCCATAAACAAATAGTTCTGACTCGCTGTCCCTGGTTGACCGTAACACCAATGACATCTTTATAAAAATTTTCGGCATTGAAATTTTCTTCCGCATACGGATGGGCAAAATCAAAATCTACTGCTTCAATGCGGTCCAATGCCAGGTTAACAATAGGCTGGGATACTTTTTTCTTACCAACCAGAAACCAGCGGTTGTTGAATTCCTTTAATATATACGGATGGAAGATAAACTGCTGTGGTTCTCTGGATTTGAACGATTTATAATTAAGTACTACTACAACTTTCTTAATAATGGCCTGATAGAGTATGTCGAGAAAATGCAATCCTTTTAGGTTTTCGTTTTTGTCCAGATAAATAACGGGTTGCGTATGCGATTTCTCCGCATAAATCTTATCTTCAAGACGCTGTAATATATCGGATACATCGCTGAACAAAGAAAAATCTTTAAACTGTTTGAGCATGGAAACGGTTTCGGTCAATACATTGATATCTGTTTCAGTTAATGGTATGTCGGTAATAGTATATTCTTCGTCTTCATATTTGTAATACTTTTTGTCATAGACGACAATAGGCGCATTGTAGCCCAGTTTTTCACTTCGCATAAGCTGGATGTCGAGTTGTGTTGTCCTCTTGCTTACGGAACTTTCTTTGCCTTCATATTCAAACAATGCTTCAGAGCAGGCTTCCATTAAATCTTCCAGAGTCCATTTCCTGTACTGGTTTTGCAGGCATTTGTCAATGGTTTTATAACGGATAAGAGCATTTTTGTTTTGAGACATTTTTTCTGATTTTAAATAGAAAGTGACAAAGAGATATTTATTGGTTTAATCAAAAATAAAAATTCCTTTTTACTGCGCAAAATAATTGCGTAGGAATACTGTCATCTTTGTACTATCAAAATGGCCTTGTAGCTTAAAGGGAAAAGCCTGTGGCAAAATTTACTGGCCATTGAGTTTACGGATATTCCTGTTAGACCTGCGCGGACTAATGGGTAGAATTTACAGAAGCACCGAAATCGTGAGGGAAAGTAGGGAAGCGTATTTGCAGCCGTAATGCCCGAGAGGGAATGTGAGTTCGAATCTCATCAAGGTTACATTCAGAAACCAATCAGAATCATTTTGATTGGTTTCGTCTTTTAAGTGGTATTGTTTCGGATTTATTTTTTCATTCCTTTTTGTTTAGCTTGGAATAATCGGTTAATCCTAGTTTATTGCCAAACGGGTCGTTAAATTCTACGGCCAAGCCGGTCATTATTTCAAAGGGTTCGCTCAAAAACGTTATTCCTTTCTGCTTTAGAATCTCGTAGGCTTCCTGTACGTTATCTACAGTAAACCAAATAGCCGGTTTTGCATTTTGCATAGTACTTACAATAATTGCCGGCTCATTTTGACCTACTTTAAAGGCTGTCATACCTTTATCTGAAAAATCAAACTTAATCTCAAGTCCGAGTTTGTCTTTATAGAATTCCTTTGCCTCATCAAGATCTTTGGCAGGAAGAAAAAAATTATCAAAGTCACTTATATTCATAAAATCAAGATTTAATTTGTGATAGGTCAATGCCTAATTTTGTAAACTCAAGTATTCCCATGTCAGTGATATAAAAATTTTTGTCATCCGGTTTTTCCTTTGCTAACCAGCCTTTTGCTATAAACTGTTCTAATAAAAGCATTCCAAGCTTTCCTCCAATATGTTCGTAACATTTCTTGGCTGGCTTTCTGTCTAATGTTTTGTCCATTTTCTTATTTTTAATTTATTTTCAACTGTTTTTTCTCTTTAATATTAGGATTGTTATAATCAAAATTAAATAAAGTTTAAAAATAGAAAAGTGATATTAGTCATACTTTTTTATATCCTTTTATTTTGTATAGAATCAACAATTTAAGCAGTAAGATAACAAAAAAAATAACTGCGCAAAATAATTGCGTACTTTGATTTCAGCTTTGTACCATCAAAAAATGGAAAACATGAAAACACCAATCAACGGAACCGATTTGCTGGAATTAGGATACCCTCAGGGAAGCGTCATCGGGATTGCTTTAAAAGTAAACAAAAAGAGAACTGGCCATACAAAAGAGCAGATGCTGGAATTGTATAAAAAAGTACTGGAAACTCCTGAAGATTATATTGATGATAAACTTTTTGGGAAACTGGCTACGGCATTAATCGAAAAGTTAGCAGAAAAACCAGAAGATTTTATTGCCTTGAATCCAAACCCGAAAGCTTTTTCATCTTATGGATTAGACCATATTGAAGCAGGCGCTATTGACCAGATGAAAATTGCTATGCAATTGCCTGTTACGGTTGCAGGTGCCCTGATGCCGGATGCACATCAAGGCTACGGACTACCAATTGGAGGTGTATTGGCTACGCAAAATGCTATTATTCCTTATGGAGTAGGCGTGGATATTGGTTGTAGAATGGCCTTGTCAGTTTATGATATTCCGGAAGATTTTTATTATGAAAATGAACATAAATTTAAGAGAGAACTGATAGCCCATTCTAAATTTGGAGCCGGACATGGTTTTCAGGGACAATACAGAGCAGACCATGCCGTATTGGAGAATCCTAATTTTGAAAGCAATCCTTTTATCAAAAATTTAAAAGATAAGGCCTGGTCACAATTGGGTTCTTCCGGAGGAGGAAACCATTTCGTAGAATTTGGTATTTTAGAATTTGAATCGGATGATGCCGTTTTAGGTATTTCTAAAGGAAAATATGTTGCTTTGCTGACACATTCGGGTTCCAGAGGTTTTGGGGCTACTGTTGCCGGGCATTATACCAAATTAGCAAAAGAACTGTGCCCGTTACCGGAAGTGGCGAGAAACCTGGCTTATCTGGATATGAATTCAGAGATAGGACAGGAATATTGGATAGCTATGAATTTGGCGGGAGATTACGCTTCGGCTTGTCATGAAATCATCCATAACAAGATGCAGCAGGCATTAGGTGCTGAGGTATTAGCGAAAGTGGAGAACCATCATAATTTTGCATGGAAAGAAATCTGGAATGGGGAAGAAGTTATCGTTCATAGAAAAGGAGCGACTCCGGCCGGAAAAGGCGTGATGGGAATCATACCGGGAAGTATGACAGCACCGGGATTTTTGGTTAGAGGAAAAGGAGAAGAAAATGCCATCAATTCGGCTTCGCATGGTGCAGGACGACAGATGAGCAGAGGTCAGGCTTTTAGGACGATTACCAAAAATGAGATGCAGGCCGTCCTAAATCATCATGGTGTAACGCTAATTGGTGCCGGGTTGGATGAAGCGCCTATGGCCTATAAAGATATCAATCAGGTCATGGCATCACAACAGGAACTGGTGGATGTAGTAGCGAAATTTACCCCTAAAATGGTACGTATGGCAGATGACGGAAGCAGGGAAGATTAAAAATAGCAGGCTGAATTGCCTGCTATTCTTTTATAAATTTACCATTCCAATGGCCTTATTTTGTGAAAAGCGTTTACGGGAGGTGTAACGAAATATATTAAATTTGAAAGATTGCTTACTATGATTGATAAAATACTAGATAAATTAAAAACAGTAGAAAAAGAAAAAGGTGTGGAAATCCTTTTTGCCTGCGAATCAGGAAGCCGCGCATGGGGATTTGCATCTCCGGATAGCGATTATGATATACGCTTTATTTACAAACACGACCTTGATTATTACCTGTCACTTTGGGAACAGCCAGATGTGATTGAATTTATGACAGAAGAAGATTTGGATGGCTCAGGTTGGGATTTGAGAAAAACCGTAAAGTTATTAGCAAAATCTAATGCACCTTTGTTGGAATGGCTGCATTCGCCTGTAATATATTATAGAAATGAAACTTTTATGAAAGAAATATTGCCTTTAGCTGAAGCCTGCTTTTCGCCTGTGGCCTGTCTGCATCATTATTTGGGTACCACAAAAAATTTCATGGAAGTATGCTCAGCAGAAGAAGTAAAGCTAAAAAGTTATTTCTATGCTTTGCGTACGGCATTAGCAGGCAAGTGGATTATAGAAAAGAATACTTTCCCTCCAGTTGCCTTTTCTGAATTATTACCAATAGCACCTTTAGAAATACAAGAAAATATAATGGAATTGTTAGACATCAAAGCACAACAAGATGAAGGTTATCTACATCCGAAAGAAGTTTTGATTACAGACTTTTTGATGGAAACAATTAGATTTAATCAAGAGAATGCAGGGAGTTTGAGCAGTGGGAAGAAGGTAAGTGTGGAACTGGATAGTTTTTTTAAGAAAAATATTATATGATTAATAATAAAAATTATAAAAATGAAAAATATAAAATCAATAGAAATTAAAAACTCTCTTTTTTTTGAAGATTTTAAAATACAATTTAATGAAAAAATGAATTGTATTATGGGAGGAAGAGGAACTGGAAAATCGACTATTTTGTATTTTCTAAAATCAGCATTGAGTTTAGATTCTCAAAAAGGTAGAATTAATGATATTTTGAGGAGTAATTTGGGAGCTGGAGAGATAATAATTGAGATTGAATCCATTGATGGTTCATTATTTAGAATTGTAAAAACATTTAATGATGATCCACAACCTTATAAGCTACCAAATCAAGATTTTATATCAATTATAAGAATATTTGATGAAATTGAATGTGATTTTTATGAAACGAATCAAATAGAAGAAATAGGGAGATCGGCTAATGATAGACTTAGATTAATAGATAAAAAAATAAAAATGGATTTGTATGAGCTGTTTAAATTGATTGAAAAATCGCAGATTGATTTAGATGCAAATGCTCAAGATATAAAGACGTCTAATTTTAGAATCAATCAAATAAGAGATTCATTAATACAATATGAAAATATTGAAGAAGAAATAAAAGAATTTAAAAGCAGTGAGCCAGTTGATATTAAGACTGAAGAGAAAGAAGAGTTTGAAAATGCTGATATAAACGAGAAAAAGAGAACAGATGAAAAGAGATTCTTTAATAAAGCATCCTCTCTTTATCTCGATTTACAAAATCAGATTAGTTTATTAGGTAATGATTTAAAAGAAAATTTTGCTAGTGCAGTTTTAAATAAGGACAACTTTTTTAATAAAGATCTTATAAATAATTATATAGATACTATGAGTTCTAATAATGAACAGATTATTACTAAATTAAAAGAGGTTTATGAATTATTAAATTCAAATGCACAATTGTTAAACTCCAAGTACGGTGAGATTGTAAGAATTCATGAAAAACAACAAGCAGAATTTGTTACATTAAAGCAAAAGTTTGATAAGAATAGAGACTATTTTACAAAATATAATATTTTAACAAATAGACTAAAAGAAAAAGAAACCTTAAATCAAGAAATAATTGAAAAGGAGTCAAAAAGGCAGAGGTTTATTGAAGAAAGAAAATTTTTAATTGAAAAATTTAATGGTTATAAAAATGATATTTTTTCTTTAAGATTATCAGCAATACAGGAAGTTAATGACATTTTGAATGGAGATGTAAAGATTACTTTAAAGTTCTCTGGAATTGTGAATGAATTCGAAGAAAGATTGAGAGATGCGTTAAGAGGTTCTGGACTAAGATATAATGATTTAATTATTAGGATAGTTGAAGCATTTAAGCCAGATCAATTCGCAAAAATAATTCAAGAGAAAGATATTGATACTTTAAAACTTATTTCGGGAATTGATGAAATTAGATCTGGTTTCCTTATAAATGCTCTCTATGATACTGAAGCTATTTATAAAATAGAGAGTATCTATTGTGATGATTTGCCAGATTTTAAGTTAAAAATTGAAGGTGATGCACATAGAGAAAATTATAAAAACTCTGATGAATTATCAATGGGACAAAGATGTACGACAGTTTTACCAATAATATTTGCAGTTTCAGAGAATCCTTTAATTATTGATCAACCTGAAGATAATTTAGATAATAAATATATAAGTGAAAAAATTCATAACATTATAAAGGAACAAAAAGAAAATAGGCAATTAATATTTATTACTCATAATCCTAACATCCCAGTTTTATCAGATTCAGAATATAATTTATTCTTAAATTATGAGAATAAAAAATCCAATAAACTAAAAGAAGGAAATGTAGATGAAGTAAAAGAAGATATTTTAAAAATCTTGGAAGGTGGAGAAAAAGCATTCAAAATCAGAAAAGAAAAATACGATATAGATTATGAGTTATAATGAAAATGATAAACTAGAATTATTGAATTCATTAAAAGAAGAAACATTTTTAGAAAATTCAATAGATATTTTAAAAGCAGAAGAAATTTCACTTCAATTAAGATCAATTCCTGATAGCCAAAAAAATAAATTTTATGATTTTGTAAAAGATTATTTAGATACTAGTTTTAAACGTGGTTTTGAACCAGAAAATATTGCTTTAGAGGATTATAAAATAATAACTGATGTCGAAAAAGAAAAAAAAAATGTAGAAGAAGTTATTTTAGAAAAAATTGATACAAGCAAATCTTTGATATCGTTCAAAGTTTTGTTTGATAAGGTAAGACTTGAATTAAAGGATTATTTTATTAATTATAAAGGATATTTTATAACAGAATTAGTAAATGACCCTAGCCTTAATTATAAATTAATTTTTTTATATGAAGATAATTATCATTATAAACCTTTAAAAGGAAGGGTTAAGGAAAAATTTCATGATTTTAATTTTATAAAATTTGATGATGAAAGTATTAAAAGTTTGAGCCAAGAAGAAAATTATTTATGTGTTTTTTTATTAATGTCAAAAATGAATGACAATAGAAAGTTAGATTTATTACTAAATAATGTAAAAGCTTTTATTGATACTTTTCAGTCGTTTAATTATCACTCAATAGTTGGAAAAGATGATGTTTTGTTACACGAGTTAATTAATAGAAAAGATTATTTTATCAAAGATATACATTGCACTTTATCTACATTTATTTCTAATGGTAAGATTAATTTTGAAGAAGAAAAAATTATAAAAAAATTATGCTCAAGTTTAAAATCACCATTACTTTTTTATAAAATTTTAAGTGGTGGATTTAGTGGGTCTAAAGTTCTAGAAATTAGACCCAAAAAAGCAAATAATTTTGATAACGAAAAAATATTTATAATTAAATATGGTTATATCACTGATGGAAAAATAAACGAAGAAAAGAATAACTTTGATAGTTTTATTATGGGAAGAAAGGGATTTTCTGATTACTCTGAAGCTATTTTTGAATCTACCTTACATTATGAGGGAATAAGATATAACTATGCTATTTCAGAAACAAGTAGTAATTCTTATTCTTTTAGTGATATACTTCTAAAGAATGATTTTCCTTTCAAGGATATAGAATACAAAAAAGATATAATTAACAGATTATTTAATCAAAATGAAGCATTTAATGCTTGGCGGGAAGACTATAACGAAGATAAAACTTCCATTATAAGTGATTTATATTCTAATTATTTAAGTAGAGAAAAAATAGAACATTCTCTAAGGCAAATCCTTAACGATACAAATAAGGAAGATGAATTTCTAGCTCTTTTTGATAAAATATGGGGGCTTGAACTGACTTACAAAGAATCAGTTTGTCATGGAGATTTACATACTGATAATTTTTTCATTGATGATGATAAAAAAATTTATCTGATAGATTTTGGACATACAAATATGAGACATTCAATTTTAGACTATACTTCACTTGAATGTTCCATAAAGTTTAAGCATTTCCCTTTTTATTTAGAAAGCGAAGAATTAATAAATATTGAGAGAGAACTTCTGTCGGAAAATACTTTTAATTTAAGTTATAATTTTACTCAAACAAAAAGACGTGAGATTTTAGATCTTTTAGATCTAATAAATTCAATAAGACAATGTTCATTAAAAGATTTAGCGGCTGGATCCAATAACTTTGAATATTATATTTCTTTGTTTGTTATGACAATTCGCCAAATAAGATACCCAAACATGAATCAGCTTTATGCTTACCATTCGGCAAAAATCCTTGGAGAATATATTATTAGAAATACTGCTTAAAACCTATTTTATAAATCAAAAATTGGTTAGATTATGATTGGATTATTATAAATACTTCCGATAAACTTTAATGGTTTATAAATCTATTTTCTAAGATATTTTTTGAAAAGAATAAAATTATTTCTATAATTAACAATGACCATCCAAGACCTCAAATCAAAAGACCTAATTCTCCTTGAAGTCATTTCAGGTAGCAAGTCTTTTGGATTAGACACACCTACATCCGATACCGATATCAAAGGAGTATTCTACCTGCCCAAAGAAAAGTTCTATGGATTGGATTATATTCCACAGATAGCCAACGAAACTAACGATGAGGTATATTATGAGATTGGTCGTTTTGTAGAGTTATTACTTAAAAACAATCCAAATATCTTAGAAATTCTGGCGACTCCTGAGGATTGTATACTTCACAAACACCCATTAATGGAACGCTTACGGCTAGAAGACTTTCTGTCGAAGTTATGCAAGGATACTTTTGCAGGCTATGCTGTAACGCAGATTAAAAAGGCAAGAGGACTGAAAAAGAAAATCGTGAATCCGATTGCTAAGGAAAAGAAAAGCCTTTTGGATTTCTGTTATATACTTCAAGGTTATGCAACTGTACCGCTACTACAATGGCTGGAAGAACGGAACTATCAACAAGAGCGATGCGGTTTAATTAACCTGCCAAATTCTAGAGACATGTTTGCGTTGTTTTATGATGCGGAAGGAAACCTGGGCTATAAAGGAATTATCCAAAAAGAAAACTCCAACGAGGTTTCGCTTTCGTCTATTCCGAAAGAAAAGGCTCATCTAGCTTATCTTTCCTTTAATAAAGATGGCTATTCTAAGTACTGCAAAGAATATACGGAATATTGGAACTGGATTGATAAACGAAATGAAGACCGATACCAGACCAATCAGCAGCACGGAAAAAATTATGATAGCAAAAATATGATGCATACAATTCGGCTGTTGCAGACTGCGGAGCAGGTTCTTGCTATCGGAAAGTTAAATATTCGTGTTCCAAATCGTGCAGAATTGTTGGCTATCAAATCAGGAGAAAAAGAATACGATGAGCTATTGGAATTAGCAGACCAATTAATTCTTTCGATTGAGAATTTTTATAATACATCAACCCTGCCAGACTATCCAAATGAAAAAAAAGCATTAGAAACTTTGATTAATATCCGGAAAAACTTGTATTCCTGAATCGTATATTTCCTTACAAACTATCACTATTTCAAAAAAACAATTACATTTGCCATCGAAATGAATACAATATACCAACATAGCGTACCGTCAATTAGACTTATGTGCGATCGCCCTGAAGTAAAATTTATGGCGAAATGCCAGGGATGTGGTATGTATTGTAAAGATTTCAAGCAAGATTTGTAATTGGTAATCCGAAACTATATAGAAAAGCGTCCTGATATCAGGACGCTTTTTTGTTTTACAGCCATTTTGAGAACCGCTATGACAACATATTAAAACAGATTTTGAAAAAATGAAAAAACAATAGAAATGATATAAAAAACAAGTGTCCTTCAAGACATAGTCAAAAAAAAGTAAAAAAATGTTTCATGCCTGATATAAAAAATAGAAAATAAGAATTGGAAACTAACCAAATGAGAGACAGTCATTTGAATATTTTAAAAATATCTGCTTCAAAGCGGACAGAGTTTCTTTTGCCTAAAATTCAGTTTAACTAATTGATTTTCAATAAAATAAATGTAAAAATAATTTGGAAGTTTAATTTTTTCGACTTTATCTTTGCCGAAGAAAAATGAAAAGATTTTTGATTTAAGAATTAAGAATTAAGAATTAAGAATTAAGAATTAAGAATTAAGAATTAAGAATTAAGATATGACAACTATAGACTATCAACTAACAACTATCAACTATAAAGAAGTGTTTGCTTTTAGACGGCATAACACAGATATAGCTTTCCCGGGTTTGGATAGCCGATTTTATAAAACACAGGTGTATAATCATTACAGGCTGATAGGATAATCTTATCCCGTTAGTATGATATGAAGCACCTTTAACGAGGTGCTTTTTTTATGCCTAAAAGAGAATGAGAGTTCGATTCTCTTGCTCTCCGTAATGACCCTGTAGCTCAATTGAATAGAGCAACTGCTTACGAAGCAGAAGGTTACAGGTTTGAATCCTGTCAGGGTCACATAAGTTCTGGAAAGGAACTGGCTCATTTGGAGTTACTGGCTAACATTCCCGACTGTCTCTTGGAGAAAGTTGCAAGTAATCTGATATGAGCCGAAATGGTGCTTTTAGTTTATTAGGTAAAACCTCAGATTGTGGTTCTGAAGAACAGGGTTCGATTCCCGAAAGCACCCCAAAAAACTGGGAAGATAACGGAGGTTGTTTGCCCGCCTTGGACGCGGGAGGTCGCAGGTTCGAATCCTGCTTCTCAGACTTATCAATTGCAGGAATGGCGGAATGGTATACGCGGCAGATTTAGGATCTGTTTTTTGAGAGTTCGAATCTCTCTTCCTGTACAAAAGGAATAGTAGTGTATGTGGTATGCACGTTAGTTTGAAACACTAAAGGTATTCGTTCAACTCGAATCTGTTCCACAATGTTTAATTTAAAGAATGGTAATTATGAGACAAGACATCTTAAAAAGGTTTTTGACCAATACGGACGAAACAGGGCGTTTCCTGATGAAATCCAGGATAACCGGTATTATTTATTTTGTTGAGCCTATCTATAACGGAAAAACACCGGAATGGGGTGACCTGGATCCGGCTACAAAAAAGCTCACAGGCAATTATGGTTCCAAATACACAGGAGCGGTTACCAAAAAAGAGTCGCTCATAACTGAAGAGAATGGCTTTGTTAATATAGTCTATTTCAAAGGAAGTCCTTTTGGAGCAATCGAACAAAGAGACCGGGAACATCAGAAAAGACTGGGACTTTTATAAATTAAATTCACTGCGCAGAATAATTGCGCAGTGGTTTTGAAATCTTTGTCACGTAATAAAACAACAGGTTCATTGAAATATAAAATAAGTTAGCAAGGTCAAGCGTGAGTTACTTCGAATAACCTTCCAAGATAACACTTGCCCAATTACCGGCTAACTTTTTTAAAATTATGGGGCAGTAGCTCAGTGGTAGAGCAGGTCAGTTTTTGAATTATCTGAAAAGGTCAACAAAAACTTACTTCTTACACTTTTGATGTCCATGTCGCGGGTTCGAATCCCGCCTGCTCCACAAATTAACGGTCAATAAAAACTTACTTCAGAAAATTGGTATTCCGGTTCGAATCCGGCAAGTTTTTAAATCACCATTAATTTAGAAGGTCAAGATTAGCTTACTCCAGGGGATGCCCACCAAATTACATTGACATAGCTAATCCATTATCTTCAAAATAAAATAAGGTCAAGTGTTTCTTACTTCAAAACTCTTTTAGGTAGAACCAGAAACACAATTATCTAATTTAAACCAAAAACAAAATGAAAACAAAAGAACTATTAAAAATCAGTTTGCGCCAAAATGCAATCTTTATTCCGAATGAATTAATAGCAAACAATAATAAAATATTGTCTGCTCCAACTGCAGTATTATCTGCGAATGTCTCGAAACTGGGATTCACTTTTTCAGAAACTTTATTACATGGTTTGAATAATGCTAACCCAAGCTATAAAATAGAAGTTTTAGAAACTTTAAAAACAGTTTTAGGTATCGATAAAAACTGGACTCCGTTGGTTAAGGAATGGAATGTTCCAACCGGTGAATCTACCTTTGATCATATTGTTGCGATGATTGCTAATGTTTTCAAGACAAACAAAGGAACTACTTTGCAATGCGGCCACATCATTCCAAACAATACTTTTCCTTTAGAAAGATACAATGGATGTCCGTTTTGCGGTACTCCATTTGAATTCGGTACTATTGAAAACTTTGAACAAGGAAGCAAATTAAAAGTATTGGAATTGTGGACAGAAAAACAATTGAATGATTATTTCTATTCGTTACTGCAATCTAAGACAGCACTTGACGCTACTCAAGTGGAAAGTCTGAAAGTATTGCTTCATTATTTGCCTTTGCCAAAAGTTGAAATCGGAATAAAAGAAACTTTGGTTTTAGTAATTGATACTCTGATTGAGGAAGATAAAGAAGAAAAAGCAGTCCTATATTTCAAGTCACCAACAGATATCCTACGATATTTATGGTTCAAGAAAACAGGTTTTCTACAAATCATAGAGCCTAAAACCATCATAAAAAGAGTTGAAGAAAACGGAAAGCATATTTTTTTACCGGCAGATAATAGCGCGCAATCTAAATTGATTGCCAAAAAGGATTTGAAGCTTAAATACTCTCGAAAAGAATGTATGATGGTAGCTAATTGGTTAAACAATCTGGATATGGATGTACAGGCCATGTGTGAAACCATGCATCCTAAAAGAGGAATGTGGATCCGTTTTATCAGGGCTTTACGTTTGGCAGAATATAGTAAGAGAAAAGACTTTGAAAAGCTAAGCAAATTGTTGGATGTTTTCTATAACCAAACTTATGATGTTTGGCAGGCAGACGTAAACCGTTACCGCTTAAAAATGGATGCCGAAAAGACATTTGCTTTGTTGAAGCAACGTCCGGGGCTGTTTGCACGTTCTTTATTCTCAAATATGCTGTGGTTTGGTTCAGACGAAACAATTGCACACTTTACGGAAATTATTGATAAGATTCCTGCAAGGTTGCTATTCACACTAAACATGTATGCCCAAAATTATTTTGATAAAAACATACAAAGAAGTGTAAAGCCATTGGGGGGAACTAATAAAAGAATTAAAGCCAATGGATTATTGAATCTATATGATGAAAAACAATTAGAGGCAATGAAAAGCCAGATTGAAGAGTTGTGTATTCTGGCAATGAAAAAAAGATTTGCTGCTGTTGCAAATAATAACAAGACGATGTATATCGCCCCGCAATTATTCAACATTCCTGTTTCTATTGGAGATAGAAGTGATACGGTTCAGGATTTGCCTGTTGCCTTGATGGGTACACGTTACCCGGTTGAAGGTAATGAAGTGAGGTTGTTCATGCAATGGGGTAAAGATTTGCCTGCCCAGCATTTGGATATGGATTTGAGCTGTTATATTGCTTATGAAAATAACTTTGATATGTGCTCGTTCAGCAGATTAAATACAATCGGCTGCAAACATAGCGGGGATATCAGGAGCATACCTAATAAAATTGGTACAGCAGAATATATCAACATCAATATTGATGAGCTGAAAAAGGCAGGTGCAAAGTTTGTAACCTTTACCTGTAATGCTTATAGCAATGGAAGCATTACTCCAAATCTTGTTGTGGGATGGATGAATAGCAAACATCCGATGAAAATATCGGAAAGAACCGGTGTGGCTTATGATCCGTCTTGTGTTGACCATCAGGTAAGAGTAACTCAAAACGTGGCTAAAGGTTTGGTTTTTGGTGTGCTGGATATTGCCAAAAAAGAAATCATTTGGTTAGAGATGACTTTTGGAGGTCAGCTTGTTCAAGGTTTGGACTATAAAGGAGTTCAGGCATTATTATCAAAATTGAGCAGTAAATTGAATATTGGTAGTTTGTTGCAGCTTAAAGCAGAAGCCCAGGGTTTAGAAATTATAGAATCCTTAAATGCGGACGAAGTTTATGATGCTCAATGGGCGATAAATGCAGCTGCCGTGACGCAGTTATTAATAGATTAAATCAAAACCACGAATTTTATTTTCAATGAGTTCGTGGTTTTTAAAAAGTAAAACAAAAATGAAAACAACAGATAAAATTATAATTATAGACCTTGAAGCGACGTGCTGGAAAGGTAAAATTCCCGATGGGGAAGTTAATGAAATTATAGAAATAGGCTTGAGCCTGTTAGACACGGTTACAGGAGAAATTTCTAAAAATCAGGGTATTTTAATCAAGCCACAGCGTTCCACAGTAAGTCCTTTTTGTACGGAGCTTACAACAATAACCCAGGATTTATTGGATAAGGAAGGTGTATTGTTTGAAGAAGCAATTGAAAAGCTTATTGACGAATACAATCCGGATTTGTATACCTGGGCGAGCTATGGCCAATATGATTTAAACATGCTCAAAAGACAATGCATGTCCTTTGGCGTAAATTATCCAATGAGTAACGACCATATTAATGTGAAGGTTTTGTTTGCCGAAACAAAAGGACTGTCAAAACCAACAGGCATGAATGGCGCTTTGTATATTCTTGAAATACCACTTGAAGGAACGCACCACAGAGGTATTGATGACGCAAAGAATATTGCTAAAATATTGCATTGGTGCCTTAAAAACCAATAATTAAAATAACCATGAATCGGGATGATTCATGGTTATATATTTAAGCACTATTTATCGGTTTATTATTTCTTCAATTCCAGCCATCTATCATACGACAAAACCCCTAATTCAGGCTGACCGTTTCCTTCCAGAAGCGATATGAATTCCAATTGGTTTCCGTCAGGGTCATTGAAATAAATAGCCAGTGCCGGCATCCAGGCAAAAACCATAGGTTCTGATGAGCCGTTTTTGAGGAAATTATAAGGCTGGAGCTGGTTGTTCTTTAAAAAGCCCTCTGACTGTTGTAATATAAATTCAATATCACAGGTAAAAGCAAAATGTCGTGTCTGTAAAGATTCCTTTTGCTCCCAAAGTCCCAGCATGGCTTTTTTTCCTTAACCAATCCAAAGGAAGGCTATGGGTCTGGTTTCATCATAATGAGCCAATTGTAATCCCAGTGTTTCGGTATAAAATTGGACTGCTTTTGTCAGGTTACTGACTTGAATATGGGTTTCGTATAGTCCGGTTATCATAAGAATAGTAATTTTTAGATAACCAAAATTAGCAATTCTTCAGGGCGTAGAATGAGCTTTGCTATAATAAAAGTTTATAGGTCTATTGACATTAAATAATTAAAATTATTGGTTTTGGATTATTTTTAAAGCTTCATCAAGTGCTTTACCGGCAGGTATTTTAATATCCGGAATAACACCATGCCAATCGTCTGTTTTTGTTCCGACATTGTAATATAATTTACTTGAAATGGTAATGGGTAGTTGGGTATTAGGAAGCTGATGTGATACTATATCACCATAGCTGACAACCAATCCACCGGTTTCTTCTCCAATAATCTTCCCTCTTTTATAATTGCTGAAACATTGGGCAAAATCGGCGGCAGATGAAAAGGTCTGGGCGCTGGTCAACAGATACACTTTGCCGTTAAATCGCAACGAATTTTCACGGATTGGAATTTCTTCATATACAATCGTATCGTAAACTCCTTCTGCCTTTTTTAAGATGGCTAAATCTTCTGATGTAAGGATTTTTCCATTTCTTTCATGTGTGCGAATTCGTTCTTTGATTAATCGGCTATTTTTTCCAATCACGCGATCATATTGCTTATAAGGTTGGTTCATGAAAAATTGAAACAGTTCGTCGCCTACATCCGAATCGCCTCCAAGATTGTTTCGGATATCAATAATCAGGTTTTCAATTTTTTTATCTTTTATTTCTGTAAAAGCCTGTTTGCAGAATTCTGAAAAACCATCCCAATCAAAAATCTGAAAACTGATGATAGCAGTACTTTTTTCAGGAATTAGTTTCAAAGTATAATTTTCAGTATCCGTAGTGTCTTCATTTCCACTATTTTCTTGTTTCAGGTTTCTCTGTTTTTCATAATCCTGATAAGGAACGCCTTTTACGGTTATTTTTTGCTTTTTTCCATTGAGCTTATAGGTAATGTTATAAATTCCTTTGGCATGATAAAGATAATCGAGATAGAAAAAGAATGAATTGGCACCGTATTCGGCTTTAAACTCATCACGCTCTCCAGTATTTAATGCTATAATATCTTTTATGATTTTTTCAGATGAAATACTATTAATACTGATAATCTCTGAGTCCTTAGGAATTTCGTTTTTTATTGTGGTATAGGGTTTTCCCGTAATGATATAGGGTTTTTGTGGTGATAAAGTAAATTCATAGAGCAGAAGCGAAGGATTTGCTTTAAGGTATGAATTCAAAGGAATATCTATTCCTGTATGTCCATCATCTAACCTGGAAATAATCTTTATGAAGGCTAGATAAAAGTCTACTTCATTAAGATTGGTATTCAGCCCTTTTTTTAGTTGTTGAATGTCTTTTTGAAATTTCTTTTTCGGATACCTGTAATAAGGATTAGGGTGTGTTTCTTCAATATATTGTACCAATGAATCAACATCGGCTTTCATTTGCTGAGGAGTATATGTTTTTTGACTATATACACTCAGACAATTCAGCAATAGTAGCAGTGAAGTTAATTTCTTCATTTAAAAATAGTTGGGCATGATTAGGCGACTGCAAAGTGACACAACAATAGGCTAAGATAAATTATTTAAAACAAAAAACCGCAAACTGGAAATTTGCGGTTGTATTATTTTTAAGCATCTCTGTATATTTTATCATACAAATCCTGGTATTTTTCCTTGACGTTTTTACGTTTTAATTTTAAAGTAGGAGTAAGTTCTCCTCCGTCAATTGACCAAACTTCCGGCGTCAGTTCAAATCGCTTTATCATTTCCCAGTGCCCGAATTTTTTGTTGATGTCATCCACTTCTTCCTGAAAACGTTTCTTGACTTCTTCGTTGGCAACAATCTCTTTGTTTGTGGAGCCAATAGACAATCCTTTTTTAGCAGCCCATTGTTTTACGAAGTCAAAATCAGGCTGTATGAAAGCGCCCGGCATTTTTTCACCATCGCCAATAACCATAATTTCACCAATAAAGCGGGACTGTTTCATTGCATTTTCAATTAATTGGGGTGCGATGTATTTTCCTCCTGAAGTCTTGAACATTTCTTTTTTCCTGTCGGTAATTTTCAGGAAACCGTCTTTATCAATCAATCCAATATCGCCTGTATAGAAGTAGCCGTCTTTGACTGCCTCGGCAGTTTTCTCCGGGTCTTTATAATAGCCCATCATTACGTTTGGACCTTTACAAAGGATTTCACCGTCTTCTGCAATCTTGACTTCCACATTATCAATCACTTTGCCTACGGTTCCTATTTTGAATCCGTGGTTGCGCATATCGTTTACAGCAATTACAGGAGAAGTTTCGGTGAGTCCATAACCTTCCATAACAGGAATTTGTGCAGCAGCAAAAACTCTTGCCAGCCTTGGTTGTAATGCAGCACTACCGGAAACCATCAGTTCAAGATTGTTACCCAGACCTTCTTTCCACTTGCTGAAAATCAGTTTTCTGGCAATTCCCAATTGGAATTCATACCACCAGCCATTTTTTCCGTAAGGCTCAAATTTCAGTCCAAGCTCAATCGCCCAGAAAAATAGCTTTTTCTTGATTCCGGTAAGTTCGGCACCTTTGGCATAAATCTTATCATATACTTTTTCTAAAAGTCTTGGGACAGCTGTCATAACATGCGGTCTCGTTTCTTTCAGGTTATCGCTTAATTTGTCAATCGATTCGGCAAAATAAATTCCCACACCATAATACTGGTAGAGATATACAACCATTCTTTCAAAAATATGACAGATAGGAAGGAAGCTCAACGCTTTACTTTTTCCGGCTTGAAACGGAATTCTTTTTTCGCTTCCCAATACGTTGGAAACAATATTTTTATGAGATAGCATTACACCTTTCGGTCTTCCGGTAGTTCCTGAAGTATAGATGATTGTTGCCAGGTCTTCAGTGGTTACGGTTTCTTTTCTGGCTTCGACTTCACTCTGGTTGCTTTCGTCTTTACCTAATTCCAGTAATTCTGTCCAGTTTTTGCATCCGGAGATGGTGTTGAAGCAGAAAACTTCTTTTAGATTGGGAACGTTATTTTTAATAGCATTTACTTTCTTCAGGACTTCTTCATCAGAAACGATGCAGTAAATAGAACCGGAATGATTCAGGATATACTCATAATCTTCTTCAGAAATAGTAGGATATATAGGAACATTTTGCGCTCCGGTTTGTAGAATCCCAATGTCTACAATATGCCACTCGGTTCTGTTGTTTGATGAAATGACCGCAATCTTATCATCTTTTTGTACTCCCATTCTCAAAAGGGCTCTTGAAATGGCGTTTGCTTTTGAAATATATTCGTCAGTAGAAGTCTTCACCCATTCTCCATCATACTTTGTAACCAACGAATCGGGAATGCTGTATTTTTCCTGTTGATGGTAAGGAAAATCAAACAAGCGTGTTATTTTGTTCATTGAGGTAAATTTTATCTGCAAATTATAAAAAATATATTAAGAATGCCAATATTTTCAAATAGTGATATACTATTTTAATATAAGTTTAGTAATACGTCTTTATTGGATGTCTTATTTAGTTATTTTCTTCTTAAAATTAGAATTGTGCTATTTTTTGATAGAATAATGCTATAATTCGTAATTAGTAATACTCAAATTTGATAAAACTAAAAATATTAAATTATGAGCGATATTCTAAAAAGACCCCAGTTTAAAGAAAGATATGATAATTATATAGGAGGAAAATTTGTACCTCCTGTGCATGGAAAATATTTCGACAATGTTTCCCCGATTGACGGAAAAGTATTTGCACAGGCAGCACGCTCCAGCAAAGAAGATGTTGAATTGGCTTTGGACGCGGCCCATGAAGCGTTTAAGTCGTGGAGCAAGACTTCGCCTACCTACAGGAGCAATCTGCTTATGAAAATTGCCCAGGTTATAGAAGACAATTTAGAATATCTGGCTATTGTTGAAACAATTGATAATGGAAAAGCTGTCAGAGAAACATTAGCGGCAGATTTGCCTTTGGTTGTGGACCATTTCAGATACTTTGCAGGAGTAATCAGAGGAGATGAAGGTACGATTGCAGAACATGATGAAAATACTGTTAGTATTGTACTGCATGAGCCTATTGGTGTCGTGGGACAGATTATTCCGTGGAATTTTCCGCTTTTGATGGCAACCTGGAAAATAGCTCCGGCTCTCGCTGCTGGTTGTTGTACGGTTGTAAAACCGGCAGAACAGACTCCGGTTTCAATTATGGTTTTAATGGAACTGATAGGTGATATTTTACCTCCCGGCGTATTGAATATTGTTAACGGCTACGGAATCGAAGTCGGAAAACCATTGGCAACATCTTCAAGGATTTCTAAAGTAGCCTTTACGGGAAGTACCACTTCGGGAAGATTGATTATGCAATATGCAGCTGAAAACATTATTCCTTCCACTATGGAATTAGGAGGGAAATCGCCTAATATTTTCTTTAAATCGGTAGCTGATGCAGACGACGAGTTTTTTGACAAAGCCATCGAAGGCGCCGTTTTATTTGCCTTAAATCAGGGTGAAGTATGTACCTGTCCGTCAAGAATGCTAATCCACGAAGACATTTATGACAAATTCATTGCTAAAGTAATCGAGCGTACCAAAGCAATTAAAACCCTGCATCCTTTGGATAAGTCTTGTATGATGGGAGCGCAGACTTCCAACGAGCAATACCAAAAAATACAGTCCTATCTGAAAATAGGAAAAGAAGAAGGAGCCGAAGTACTGTTAGGAGGTGAAATAAATCGTTTGGAAGGTGATTTGGAAGGTGGATTTTATATTGAGCCTACAATTTTCAAAGGACATAACAAGATGCGTATTTTTCAGGAAGAAATTTTTGGTCCGGTAGTTTGCGTGACTACATTCAAGACGGTTGAAGAAGCCATAGAAATAGCAAACGATACCTTGTATGGATTAGGAGCAGCAGTATGGACCCGCGATGCTCATGAGTTGTATCAGGTTCCGAGAGCTATTCAGGCAGGACGTGTATGGGTGAACCAATACCATTCTTATCCGGCTCATGCTCCGTTTGGCGGTTATAAAAAATCAGGCTTCGGACGCGAAAACCATAAAATGATGCTCGACCATTACAGAAGCACTAAAAACATGCTGATTTCTTACGACAAAAAGAAATTAGGATTCTTTTAATATTTAATTGTTGGCACCGCATTTTAAATGCGGTGTTTTTATTCTCCAAAAATAAAAATATATACTATGGCAAATATGAAAGCAGCCCGCTGGCATGCGGCTAAAGATATCCGGGTAGAAGAAACAACAGTGCCGTCACCCGGAAAGAATCAGGTACAGATAGAAGTACAATTTGCGGGAATTTGTGGTTCAGACCTCCATGAATATACACACGGACCAATGTTGATTCCTTTTGATAAGCCTTATCCGCTTAACGGACATCAGGGAGTGACAACATTGGGGCATGAGTTTGCGGGAATCGTAAACGAAGTGGGCGAAAATGTGAAGAACATAAAAAAAGGTGACAGGGTTGTAGTTGAGCCTATTTTTAAAAATCCCGAAAGTCCTTTTATAGCGAATGGACAGTATAATCTTTCAGAACCACTCGGGTTTGTTGGATTGACCTCTAATGGAGGTTTTGCGAAATATACGGTTGTCGAGGATTATATGGTGCATAAAATTCCGGATTCTATGAGTTTTGAGCAGGGAGCATTAGTAGAACCTGCGGCCGTGGCTGTTTATGCGGTTTTGCAAAGCGGTCTTAAAATAGGGCAGTCCTGTGTTATTTTTGGGGCGGGACCAATTGGACTTTTATGCGTACAGGCGGCAATTGCAGCAGGAGCAACAACGGTTGTGGTGGTTGACGTGGCTGAAAAACGTTTGGAAAAAGCACTTTCTATAGGAGCCAGTTACGTTATTAACGGAAAAAGCGAAAATATTCCGCAGCAAGTAAGAGACCTGACGAATGGAGGTGCCGATATTTTTCTGGATGCGGCAGGTGTACAGGCAACATTTGACGCCGGACTGGCCAGTTTGAAAAACGGGGGAACGGCTGTTTTGGTTGCTTTGTTTGGAAAACCGGTAAGCCATGATGCCTTTACGCAGGTTGTCCGAGAAATTACTATTAAAGGAATTATCGCCTACAGAAATATTTTCCCGGAAGTAATAAATCTTATTGCTACTGGAAGGATGCCGGTTGAAAAATTAGTAACCAGTAAAATAAAACTCGACAATATAGTGAAAGATGGTTTTGAAGCTCTTGTGACCAATCCATCCGAAGTAAAAATATTAGTTGACATTAATAATTAACTTAGTAAATGAGCTTTCCTGTTTTGGGGAGCTCATTTCTTAATCAGTTATGGCTACAAAAAGAGTGCTGGCTACCGAAAAAGCCAAAGAAGTAATAGCACGGCTAAAAGCAGAATATGGTGAATTGATTTTTCATCAAAGCGGAGGCTGTTGTGAAGGTTCCTATCCGCATTGTTTTGAAAAAGGCGGTTTTTTGATTGGTTCCAACGATGTGTGCATTGGAGAAATTGAAGGTTGTAAGTTTTATATGGCTGGCGACCAGTTTGAATATTGGAAGCATACCCAACTCACTTTGGATGCTATGGAAGGCAGGGCTGCCAGTTTTTCCCTTGAATCCGTTTTGGATGTCGGTTTTTTTATCCATTCCCGATTGTATACCGAAGAAGAAGCCAAAGATTTAGAACCCGTAGAACGGTTTAATTAACGGTAAGTTTTTGATATTGTTTTGGGGTAATTCCTTCGTGTTTTTTGAACAGGCGTATGAAGTAATTGCTGTCTTCAAAACCCAGTTCATACGAAACTTCATTTACATGGATATTCTGCCCGCTTAAAAGGGCTTTTGCCATTTTTATTTTTTCCTGGAGGATAAATTCAACAGGAGTGATTCCCAGTTCTCTTTTGAAAAAACGATGGAAGGCAGTTGTACTCATACAGGCTACATCCGATAGTTTTTTCATATTGATATTGTTATTGATATTTGCCTTGATGTAGGCTATAATGGGAGAAAGTGTCGGATTGGAATCTGTAAGAGTGTTGTCCTGGGCTCCTTTTTGGGTCTGTAGCTGTATGATTTGAATCAGCATTTCCTGTAAGGTCAAATCGGCTATAATGTCTTTGGTTACAGAATTGCTAAGGCAAACTTTAATCAGTTTTTGTATGGAAGCTGCCAATTCTATATTGTTATAGAAAAAATAGTTATTGGCATTTAGCTGCCAGTATTCATCCTGACCTTTAGGATATTTTTCATTAAGCAGATTTAATATTTCGCTGATTTTGGAATGGTCTAAAGCGAGGGCAAGGCATTGTGTTGGATTTTGTTTGGAAGCTTCAGGAAAATCAATTTTCATCTCTACATTGGAGGGAACAATAACGGTTTCACCCGGAAGATAATCAAATCCTTCCTTATCAAACAGATGTATTACCTTTTTGCCTCTCAACATGCTGGTCACAACCAAATCATTAAATTTTAAAGGAACCAGCTGTGCTTCCTGATAAGTTTCAAACAGGTTCAGTTCACAATGATTCAAAGTATGTATTGTCCGGTTTTCAACCAGTGTCTTTAAAGAATTTTCTTTGGAAAGTTCGGGAGCATTGAGAATTATTCCGTTTTTTAAAGCCATAACCATCAAAAAGTTTTAAAAAGTAATGACTTCACTTTATAAGAAAAGTCATTCCTATAAAAGTAAATATTTTTTTTCTTCGGGCAATGAATATTAACGTTTTTGCTGACGGTTGCATGAACTTTTTAAAATATTTTCAATCATAAAAACAATCCCGATTCCAAAAGTATAGGCAAGAATATCGCTCCATAAAAACCCTTGCCCTAATATAAGACGACCTAAAGTGGTAGCACGGATACTGACTATCCAATCGGCCTGATACAATTGCAACGTCTCTATAATATAACAAATCAAAAGTGAAATTAAAAATGTTGTTTTGGTTCTGGCTTTTGGAAAAAGAAACCGTACCAGAAAGTATATCATGATGGCATAAAGCATGTCGCCTATAAACAGGGGAATCGTTTTTATGAATCGGGATAACAGCCCCAGAACGATTGTTCCTGACAAGAGTAAAAAGTATAATAACCGGGATTGTCTTTTCATACTATAATTTCTGCCCTCTAAAATACAGTGTTTTTACTTAATAAAAACAGGGAATAGCCTTATAGTCAGTAAAATAACTGTTTCTACATTTGGTTTATGCGTAAGCCGAAAAGCAAAAAGAGTAGGCATTATATAAATAGAATCAGTATGGGAATGTTATTTTACTTAGCAATGGGCTGGTGTGGTACAAAGTTTCCGGGTTGGTGGCGTTTTCCAGTGCCTCCGCATCCAGACCCTGAACCTTGGAGAGATTTTTCTGTTTTGTCAGTAATCGGAATAATTGCAGGCGGAGTAGGTGGGTCATTGTTCCATGATGCAATTACACAAAATGCACTGTTTGCCGGTCAGGAAATGATTGCTTCAGGAATGTTTGCCTTTGCCGCTTCGGGTATAGTTACCGGAATCGGGTCTGTAATGATGAAAGGGAAACGATAAAAACAAAGAATCCTTTCCACTGGGAAAGGATTCTTTGTTTTTAAATTAATTCTATGGAGAAATTATTCCAGAATATCTACAATAATTGCATTAGAACCTATCAGATCATGATTCAGCTCCACAAATTGAGCCTGATTTATTTCATAATTGATTTTTGAAATTCCAAATTTGCTTTCCGTAGTGAAAACTAAATTTAGATACTGATCGTTATGAAATATAGAGGCTCCTGATGGATGTCCTACTCCAGCTACATTTCCTGTTGCTTTTTCAGTCAAAGTATTGTTGGTTAGATTGTATTCAAAAGGCTTAACACCGTTTACAACTCCGGGAACGAAGCACATCAAAGCTAGTCTTGTATTGCTGATTTTAGCTAGACGGGTAGCGACTATTTGTGTACCGTTTGCTTGAAGTTCTGTTATTGTTTTAGTCGTCAGATTTATCTCCAATAAACCTTGTTGAGTTGACACATAAAGCTTATTATTAATGAGCTCTGTTGATATTACATCCCTTTGAGTAAAACTGATTTCTAAATCGGTTGTCTGATAATTTTGAGGATTAATAGAAATCATCCTGGGAGGATTGTGAGATGACATATTATCGCTGACTATTGCTATAAACTCAGAACCATTGTATTCCAGATTTGTAATAAAAGGGTCGTTCATCAATGTTGTTATAGTAGTAGGCAACGTGAGTTGCTGTGTTGTAGTAGTCTTGGTTACTTTGTCATAAATAGTAAGAATGTTTGGAGCAGGGACATAGGAAGACTCTATAGCGTAAATCTTTGATCCGACATTGCATATTGTTGAAAGCATAAGCAAATTAGCCTGACTAGTAATATGTCCAATCGTTTCAGTGTATCCTGTATTATTACCGATTTCAAAAATTTTGCCTGCAGAGTTAACAGAAAGAAATTTAAAATCGTCTGTAACTTCCGGTATTTCTGGTTCTGGTGTTACAGGAGTACCAGAATCGTCTGAACTGCAAGAAAAGTTAAATAGGGAAAAAGCTAAAAGTAATAACGGTAATTTTTTCATTTTTATTTTAATTGTTTTTATTTTCAATCCATTTTCTTGCATTTACAAAGGCTTCATGCCAAGGCGAAACTTCATCGTTTCTGCCTTCCGGATAATTAGCCCAGTTCCATTGGAAAGTTGAACGTTCAATATGCGGCATCATAGCCAGGTGTCTTCCGGTTTTGTCACATAGCATGGCAATATTAAAGAAAGAACCGTTAGGATTAGCCGGATAATTTTCATAACCATATTTTCCAACAACATTGTATTTGTCTTCCGTATAAGGTAAATCAAATTTTCCTTCACCATGCGAAATCCAAACTCCTAAAGTACTTCCGGCTAATGTGCTTAACATTACGGAATTATTTTCTAAAACGCTCACAGATGTAAAGGCGCTTTCGTGCTTGTGAGAGTCGTTATGTCTTAATTTTCCATGTACTTCATGTTCCGGGTTGATTAATTCCAATTCCATAAACAATTGAGCCCCGTTACAGATTCCAACAGACAGCGTGTCTTCTCTTCTGAAAAAATTATCCAAAGCCGTTTTTGCCTTTTCATTGTATAAAAATGCACCGGCCCAACCTTTGGCAGAACCTAAAACATCGGAGTTGGAAAAACCTCCAACAGCCCCAATGAATTGGATGTCTTCGAGAGTTTCACGGCCCGAAATTAAGTCGGTCATATGGACATCTTTTACATCAAAACCAGCTAAATACATAGCATTGGCCATTTCACGCTCAGAATTACTTCCTTTTTCGCGTATGATAGCGGCTTTTGGTCTTGGTTTTGAAGCGTCAATTACCGGTTTTTTTCCTGTAAAATGTTCAGGGAATTTAAATTGCAAAGGCTGTTTTTTATAGTTTTCAAAACGTTCTTTTGCTTTCAGTTCTCCCGACTGTTTTTTGTCTAACAGATATGAAGTCTTGTACCATGTGTCACGTGCTTCAGCCACATCTACAGATAGATTTTGGCTTCCGTTTTTGATAGTTACGGTGTTGCCATCTTTTACTTTTCCAATATTGAAGAAAGAAATATTATTTTGCGCCAATACAGTTTCAACAGAAGCATCTGCCTGGAAAACAATTCCAATGTTTTCAGAGAATAGAACTTTTACAGTATCATTTTCATTCAGATTGCTCAGGTCAAAATCAGCTGCCAGATTCACATCTGCAAAACACATTTCCAGTAAAGTAGTAATTAATCCACCGCTTCCAATATCGTGTCCGGCCTGGATTTTTCCTTCCTTAATCAGGTCTTGTAAGACATTAAAAGTAGTCTTGAAATTGGCTGAATTTTTGATTGTAGGAACATCATTTCCTATTCTGTTTAAAACCTGTGCAAAAGATGAACCTCCCAATTTGAAAGCATCTTCTGAAAGGTTGATATAATAGATATTGCCACCGTCTTTTTTCAGAACTGGCTCGACTACTTTTCGAATATCGGTACAATTACCTGCCGCCGAAATGATTACCGTTCCGGGAGCAATAACATCTCCGTTAGGGTATTTTTGCTTCATCGAAAGGGAGTCTTTTCCTGTAGGGATGTTGATACCCAATTCTATTGCAAAATCAGAACACCCTTGAACGGCTTCATATAATCTTGCATCTTCACCTTCATTTTTACAGGCCCACATCCAGTTGGCAGAAAGTGAAACTCCTTTTAAGCCGTCTTTTATTGGTGCCCAGATAATGTTAGACAATGCTTCTGCAATTGCCGTGCGGCTTCCTGAAGCAGGGTCAATTAAGGAGGCAACAGGAGAATGGCCTACGGTGGTTGCAATTCCTTCTTTTCCTAAATAATCCAGAGCCATAACCCCAACATTATTCAGAGGCAATTGCAATGGTCCGGCACATTGTTGTTTGGCAACTTTTCCGCCAACACAACGGTCTACTTTATTGGTAAGCCAGTCTTTACAAGCCACAGCTTCCAATTGCAAGACCTGGTTCAGATAATTTTTAAAATTTTCCTGAGTATATTCTAATTCGGTATAGTTTCGATTTACAGTAGTGTCGGTCATTACCATTTTAGGTGAGCTTCCAAACATATCTTCCAAAGCAAAATCCATTGGTTTTGCTCCTGTCGTTTTTGACTCAAAAGTAAATCTGTGGTTTCCGGTTACATCACCTACCTGATACATAGGAGAACGCTCACGGTCTGCTATCCTTTGTAAAGTATCGATATCTTTTTGGCCAATAACCAATCCCATTCTTTCCTGAGATTCGTTTCCAATGATTTCCTTGGCAGAAAGTGTAGGGTCGCCTACAGGAAGTTTATCCAAATCAATCAGGCCTCCTGTCTCTTCAACCAATTCCGAAAGACAGTTTAAATGGCCTCCGGCTCCATGGTCATGGATGGAAACTATAGGATTCGCATCACTTTCTACAAGGCCACGGATAGCATTTGCAGCACGTTTTTGCATTTCCGGATTGGAACGTTGTATAGCATTCAACTCAATTCCGGAACTGAAAGCACCGGTATCTGCAGAAGAAACTGCAGCACCGCCCATACCAATTCTGTAATTTTCACCACCCAGTATAACGATTTTATCGCCGGTTTTTGGCTTTTGCTTGATAGCCTGGTCTTGTTTTCCATAACCAATTCCTCCGGCTAGCATGATGACTTTGTCGTAACCAAGTTTTCGGTTATCTTCAACTTCAACCCTGCCAGAGTTTTGAACTCTGGCAGGGTTTGTTTCTTCTTCGTGTTCAAATGTCAGGACTGAACCCGTAATTAACGGCTGTCCGAATTTATTCCCAAAATCAGAAGCTCCATTTGAAGCCTTGATTAGGATATCCATTGGCGTTTGGTATAGCCATTTTCTTTCTTCCATTGCTTTTTCCCATGGACGGTTTTCTTCCAGTCGGGAATAGGAGGTCATGTATACTGCTGTTCCTGCCAAAGGCAAAGAACCCTGCCCGCCAGCCAGACGGTCACGGATTTCTCCTCCGGAACCGGTTGCCGCGCCGTTGAAAGGCTCAACAGTTGTCGGGAAGTTATGTGTTTCCGCTTTAAGCGAAATAACAGAATCAAAATCTTTTGTTTCGTAAAAATCAGGCTTGTCTGCGGATTTAGGTGCGAATTGTTGCACTTTTGGTCCTTTTAAGAAAGCTACATTGTCTTTATAGGCCGAAACAATATCATTCGGATTTTCAGCAGATGTTTTCTTAATCAGCTTGAATAGGGAAGAAGGCTTTTCTTCTCCATCAATGATAAAGGTTCCGTTGAATATTTTATGGCGGCAGTGTTCTGAATTCACTTGTGAGAATCCAAATACTTCAGAGTCGGTTAGTTTTCTGCCTAGTTTTTTGGATAAATTTTCCAAATAGTCAACTTCTTCTTTGCTTAATGCCAGTCCTTCTTTTGTATTGAAGCCTGCAATATCTTCAATTTCAAGGATAGGTTCTGGCTGTATATTTATGCTATATATATCTTGTCCTAATTGGGAATACTTCTGAGAAAGCATCGGATCAAAATCAGAAAAATCAGTAGTGACTTTTTTAAATTCCTCAATACGGATAATACCTTCAATTCCCATATTCTGAGTAATCTCTACTGCATTTGTGCTCCAAGGAGTAATCATAGCAGCCCGTGGGCCAACAAAAAAATCCGTTAGTACGGATTTTTCTATTTTATGGGTGTTGCCAAAAAGCCAGTTTAATTTTGAAATGTCTTGAGCAGAAAGTTCGTTTTGCGTCTGAACGGCAAAAACGGTATTGCTTTCGTTTCCGAAGAAATGAATCATTAGTTCTTATATTTAGTTGTTGTTGTGGCGCAAATTTAGTTCAAAAAGTCCTAAAGTCAAAAGCCTTACGCCAAAAGTTCGTAAACAATCTCTGTTAATAAAAAAGACTGTCTTCCGACAGCCTTTTTCGCATTGTTTTTAGTGTTATTTCTTTCTTTTCAGCATGATTTCCATACTTTTAAATTCTTTTCCGTCCGGTGTCATGTCATACATTTCCACTTTTTGAGTGTTAGGGTCGACAACGGTAATAACTTCACGAACTTTTTTAATTTTTTTTGTCATCGGGTCCGTAACTTCACCTTCCATTTTAATTGTTTTTGAAGCCTCGTCATAATTTCCTCTCATAACCATAATTCCTGTTCCCATATTGTCAATCCATGTTGAAACGTATTGTTTGGCAGCATTATCATAAGCTAAAGTACTGCGCCCTTCGAAAGGCTGTCCCATCATGTTTCCGGTATGCACCGATTCCTGATAAAGACCGTTTAATATCATTTTGGTATTGGCAGTAGTATTGCTTTTGTGTGGCAACCTATCGTCAGGTCCCATCCAGAAGGTAATTTCTTCGTCCCAGGTTCCTACGTCAGCAGCCATTTTTTTGTGCATTTCGCCCGGTGTCATGTATTCCTGCCAGGCTTTTTGCATGGCAATCGAATCCATTGGTTCAGACTTTACGGTTTCTGTTGGAACAGAATCTTTTGGTACTGTTGTTGTCGTTTCAACCTTGACTTCTTTTTTACAGGCCGTCAGGCACAGAAGCAAAGCACCCAGATAAATGTAGTTTGTTTTCATAATTGTATTGATTTTGTTTGATTCGCATAAAATTATGAAAAAAAATAATTTAATCGTATTTTTAATAGTGATTTTTCAGAAATGATTAGCGTTCTTCAAAAGTAATAGATTCATAAGCGCCAAGGTCTGGACTTGCCGTATTTCTTGCTGTTCCTTTGATGTCGTTAGGAACCTGAGCAGCAACACCAGGGTCTCCAAAACCATTTGCACTCGAGTCTTCACCAATCATCAGCTTGTTTTTGTTGATGTCCAGGAAGTTCGGATTTCCATTTCGGATGATATTTGTATTATCATTCACAAAAGAATAGATATTATTGGTCGTATTGATAGAATTGCTAAGCTTGATTTGGCACTTCGTAAATGTCGCATTGAAATTATCCGAACCTTCTTTTTTATTGAGAAGCAATCCGGATTGGTTGGAACTGAAAATAATGCAGTTCTTAAAGCTGGCTTCCAATGGTTGTACTTCCGGTGTTGCTCCCTGTATGTAATTGTCAAGTGCAACAGCATACTTTCTGGAACCCGACCAGTTGTTATTGAATGTACAATGTTTGAAGTCATATTTCCCACCATAGCTGCCTACAAAGCTTGAAGAGCCACCCCAATTGATAACTACATTTTCACCCTCAACATATCCTGTTTGTGCCAGAATTCCCGCATTGGATGAGTTGTAAATCTGTACATTCTTTAATTTTAAGTCAGGAGTAGGGTTGTTTATTCCTGAATTTCCGGAAACCAGAATCCCCACAGTTGCATTTTTGATAGTAAGGTTAGTAAATTCATGTCCGGTGCTTCCGTTCGTAAGCCAGACAGCCAGCCATTGTCCCGGTGAATCAGAAAAGGCAGGTTCTAACCGGTCACCTTCAAAAATAACTTCATTTTCCAGTTGGTCTGTAAACGATTGGCTTCCGTTTATTTTGATTGAACTGCCGTTATAAGCAATTAGGGCTGAGCCGGAGTGAAAATGCACCCGTGTGCCCGCATCAATTGTAAGTGTTTCATTGGCTGGAACACCTGCATAGCCATAAATAACATAAGGTTTGTCTTTAGTCCAGTGCCTTTCAGTATCATCGAGGAAAAAACCTCTTCCGGTTATAGGATTTCCTTCTTCATCCACTCCTATAGGAATCTGTTCGTAATTGCCTTCATTATCACGGTTAGGATAGAGAAAAATGGCATCTTTTACCAAAGTAACCAATTGAACTTTTTGCTGTTTAGTTCCGTTGTCAAATAGAATCTGGTCTGTATAAAGATATTCTGCATCCGGATTGGCAAAGTCATTGTAGTCTATGGTCGTCTCTATGAAAATAAACAAACTGTCTTTAGCCAGAAGTTCTACATTATTGAAAATTTTACCTCCGGTTCCCTGCATTCCGTCTACCATCATTCGGTATTTTGAACTCATTCCTTTTGCAAGCTGTATGGTTGGGATGCTAATGTCTTTATCACTGCGGTTGTATACTTTTAAGGTATAAGTACTGGAGCCGATGTTCGTAAAAACAGTATCGAGAAAAACCGTATCTTTTGAAAATCCAAGATTACCGCTGCTAGGCTCAAAATCAAAATCTTTTCGACAAGAAGTCAGTGAAATAACAGCAATTATGAATAAAAATATAAAGGTATTGCGCATCGGTTTGAATTTTGGTAAAAATAGTAAAAATCTGATTTGTCAGACAGGTTAATTTTTTAAATTGAGTTATGTCTTGCATCAGTTAACTCAAAAATGTTAAAATTAGTATGTGTCTTTTAACTTTTCTGACAATAATCGACTGCTGTGTTCCGTATTAATTTCCTTAATTTTGGAAAAACAAATTTTAATAATGGCTTTCGATAGAAATACAATGCTTGAAAACTGCAAGAAATGGTGTGAAAATACCTTGATGCAGACTTTAGAAATAGAATTTATTGATGCCGGAGAAGGTTATTTAAAAGCCCAGATGCCGGTTAATCCAAGAGTCCACCAGCCAATGGGACTACTTCACGGCGGTGCTTCTGTTGCCCTTGCAGAAAGTGTAGGAAGTGCGGCTTCACTTATGTTTATTAATCCGGAAACTCATGAAGTTCGCGGTATTGAAATTTCAGCAAACCATGTCAAAAGTAAACGGGCGGGTATGGTATACGGAACGGCAAAAATTATCCATAAAGGACGTATGGTACATCTTTGGGAAATCAGGATAACTGATGAAAATGATATGCTGATATCACTATGCAAGATTACCAATATTGTTTTGGAAAGAACAAAGAAATGATGTCCGGATTATACCAAAAAGCGGAAGAGCAGTTCAAAAACAGACTTCCTTTCGTATTGTACTCCAAGCCAGGAGAAACTGTTGCTGTCGGGATTTTTCAAAAGGATGCTTCTTTACACTTTACAACCGATTTTAAGGAAGAAGGATTTGTACTTGCCCCATTTCATGGTGAGCAATTTGTACTGTTACCAAAAGAGAAATCGGATGTCTTTACGGAAGCATATACCCGAATTGCAATTGAAAATAACAATACAGTTTTTGGAGCAGATGTTGCAGCCAAAGAAAATTTTGAACAGTTGGTTCAGAATGGGGTAGATGCTATCTGCAAAGGCTATTTCAAAAAGGTTGTTCTGTCACGTAAAGAAACGGTTTCTTTAGAAAATGTCACTCCTTTTGAGTTGTTTAAAAAACTGCTTTCGGCTTATCCGACAGCTTTTAAATATTGTTTTTTCCATCCGGAGATAGGGATGTGGCTTGGAGCAACTCCGGAGCAGTTATTAAAAGCTTCGGGAGACCATATTAAAACTGTTGCGCTTGCCGGAACACAGGTGTATCATGAAGGAGAAATAAAATGGGAAATTAAAGAAAAGGAAGAACAGGAATTTGTTACGGAATTTATTCTGGAGGGACTTGAAGATTATACAGCCGAAAAAAACAGTTCCAAACCTTATACTTTCAGGGCAGGAAATATTGTACATATCAAAACTGATATAGAAGCACGTTTGCATGACAGGCAGAATTTAGGAAAAATAATAAAAATGCTGCATCCGACTCCGGCTGTATGCGGACTTCCAAAAGAAGCTTCCAAAAAATTTATACTCGAAAACGAAGGTTACGACCGCGAGTATTATTCAGGGTTTTTAGGAGAACTGAATCGGGATTTTGCAAAAGATAAACCGGAGAATTCCGACTTATTCGTCAATCTCCGTTGTATGAAGCTACAAAATGAAAAAGCCAATTTATACATTGGCTGCGGGATTACAAAAGATAGTATTCCGGAGAAGGAGTTTATAGAAACTGTGAATAAGTCATTAACGCTGAAGAATATCCTTGGGTAATAATTATTCTTCGTATTTTTAAAAAACAAACAAACACAAACAATGAAATTAGACATACTTTTTTTTGGTGCGCATCCCGATGATGTTGAATTGGGCTGTGGTGCTACTATTGCTAAGGAAGTCTCGTTAGGAAAGAAGGTTGGTATTGTCGACCTGACCAGAGGAGAATTGGGAACACGGGGCACTGCTGAAATTCGTGATGAAGAGGCAAAAAATGCCGCTGCTGTTTTAGGGGTTGAAATACGTGAAAACCTTAAGATGCGTGACGGTTTTTTTATCAATGATGAAGCCCATCAGATGCAAGTCATTAAAATGATTCGAAAATACAGGCCCGAAATCGTAATCTGTAATGCTGTTGATGACAGGCATATTGACCATGGCAAAGGCAGCAAATTGGTTTCTGATGCCTGCTTTTTATCTGGGCTGATTAAGATTGAAACCGAAATTGATGGCATAGCACAGGCTGCCTGGAGACCTAAACTGGTATATCATTACATTCAATGGAAAGACCTTAAACCGGATTTTGTGGTTGATGTCAGCGGTTTCATGGATAAAAAAGTGGCTTCTCTGATGGAGTACAAATCCCAGTTTTATGACCCGAATTCCAATGAGCCTTCCACGCCAATAGCTACAAAAAACTTTAAAGATAGTATCTTATACCGTGCCCAGGATTTAGGAAGATTGATAAACTCTGAATATGCAGAAGGATTTACCGTAGAAAGATATTTGGCAGTCAATAGCTTAGGGGATTTGGTGTAATTTTTTAGCTTTTTTGTTTGCAGGAATCAACTTTTGCAGTATATTTGCACTCGTTAAACAAATGGTGGTTGTAGCTCAGCTGGTTAGAGTATCGGTTTGTGGTGCCGAGGGTCGCCGGTTCGAACCCGGTCTGCCACCCATTTTTAAAGCCCTGGATTTCCCAGGGCTTTTTTTATTTCTTCCCTTTGCTAATTAAAACTTAAATTGGCTGTGTCTGTGGTCATTATTTTCTAAATTAGAGAGAAAAAAGACCATGTCACAGCAAATAATTATAGGAAATCCGATTTCTTTCAAGTCCATCCGGGATTATATTTTTAATCATAAAGTCAATAAAGGTGATTGTATTGTGCTGAATCCGCTGAATTATAAAAGTTTGATTGAAGAGATAAAACATTCACACGAAGAAACAATTGAAATTCCAATCAATGTTTTTGGAGTACTGCTTGTCCAGGATGAAACGGATAGTGTGGAATTGGGAAAAATCCAGATTGTAAAAAACGAGAATCTCAATTCGTGATTCTTTTAAGAAAAAATAATCCGGTATTGTTATAAAATTTAATAAAAATGTTATATTTTGGCTATTATTATTCTATGGAATTGCATAAGCTCAAATTAGTATAACTTTTAAATTAAATTTTATGGGGACATTCTTGATTTCAAAAAGAAAAAATGACGAGTTTCAATTTGTACTGAAAGCCGGAAACGGAGAAGTCATATTGACAAGTGAAGGCTATTCAAGCAAAGCCGGATGTACGAACGGTATCGAATCAGTACGAAAAAATTCACAGGACGATTCTAAATTCGATAAAAAGGAAGCTTCAAATGGCAAATTATATTTTAACCTAAAAGCTACAAACGGACAGATTATTGGGTCAAGCCAAATGTATGCTTCTGCTTCAGGACGCGATAACGGAATCGAGTCCGTAAAAAAGAATGCGCCAGACGCAGATGTGAAAGAAGATTTATAGATCTAAAACTTAATAAATAAAAAAGCTCCGATATCGGAGCTTTTTTTTTATTTTCCATCCCTGTCAATAGCAGGTCTTTCTTTTCGGTTTGCTAATTCCCAGGCAGTAACGAAAACGAGTTGGGCTCTTTTTTGCAGCAGGTCATACTCTATTTTGTCCGGCGTATCGGTTGCTTTGTGATAGTCTTCATGAACTCCGTTGAAATAGAATAGTGACGGAATTCCATTTTTTGCAAAGTTATAATGGTCGGAACGGTAATAGATTCGTTCCGGGTCATTCCTGTCGTTGTATTTATAGTCTAATTCCAGCTTGGTATATTCTTTATTTGCGTTTTCTGATATCTTATGCAAGTCTGTACTTAAACGGTCAGAACCTATCAGATAAACGTAATTTCCGTTGTCTTTATGTTTGTCATCACGACGACCAATCATATCAATGTTCAAATCGGCAATCGTATTTTTTAATGGAAACAGCGGATGCTCGACATAATATCTTGAACCGTGTAATCCATGCTCTTCACCGGTTACATGGAGAAATAGAATAGAGCGTTTTGGCCCGTGTCCGTCTTTCTTTGCCAACATAAATGCTTTGGCAATCTCCAGCAAGGCAACAGTTCCGGAACCGTCATCGTCAGCACCATTATACACCTGTCCGTTTTTCATTCCCACGTGGTCGTAATGCGCAGAAATGACCAAAATTTCATCCGGTTTTTCAGAACCTTCAATAAACGCCCAGATATTTTCGGAATCGTTTAGTTTAGGACTGAACGCCCGTGACATAAATGCCGCAGGAACTTTTTGGTAAAAGTCGGTGGCTCCTTTTGGATAGGAAACACCTATTTTTTCATATTGGGAAATCAGATATTTTCCAGCCTTTTTTTGACCGGGTTCACCTGTGTTTCGACCTTCCATTTCATCTCCTGCAATGACATAGAGATTAGTCTTTAGGTCAGAAGCAGATATGGCTTCCATATATTTTGTTGGCTTGACTGAAGAACAGCTAACCAGGAATAACGAAAGCATAAAACCGGAAACAAACATTTTTTTCATCTTCAAATTTTTATAAAAATACGAATTTAATGTAAATTCCATAGGCTGTAGAGAAATAGTATTGTTGAAAAAATACTGATAAGGAACATGTTTATAAAAAACAATATAAAGCCCTTTAGTCTTGAAATGGCTTTGTGTTCTCCAAAAAAGTTGCTGTGGGCTCTAAAAAAGTAAAAAAACATATAGAACATGGCAGCAAGATTATAAAGGTTGGACAAGATGCTGCCATACGGGATCAGGTCCATAATCCAGTTAAAAAGCATTCCAATCGTTATAACAAGCAAAAGGAATGAGAAATAATGTAGGGTAAACACGCCACTGTCGAAATAATACCACTTTTTCTTGTCGTGCATCAGCCAGAGGAAAAAAGCAAATATCGGCATATATAAAAACAAGACTTTTGGAAGTGTATGGACAAAGGATTCCATGGCCTTGTTCCAAAGTTCAGCCCTGTTTTTGCTCTTTAGAATTTTTATGATTTTTTTAGCGGCACTATATTCAAAGTCGGAGAGCTTTTCTGCTTTTTGAGAGTTTTTTTGAATGGAATCTAACTGTGTGAGGTTTTTGATACGGGGTCTGTTAGGAAGGTCTATTCCGGAAAGTTCCTCTTCCACCTCGTCATTCATTTCTTTAAGTCCTTTTTCACTTTCTTTATTTACTTCCTCCTTTGTTGTTTTTACCTCTTGTTTTTCGACATCTTTCTTTTCATTAAACTTTATAAGCGATGGGCCAGGCAAAAGCGTAGGAAGGAAGAACGTTACAAAACTGATGAAAATATAAAGCTTTACCGGAGGTACGAATTTTTTTCTTTTGCCTTCCAGATAAGTTTTTGTCAGATAGCCGGGCTTGAATAAGAGGCCTTTTATGGTTTTCCAGAAGCTGCCGTCATAGTGGGTAAGGTCTTCTATAAAATGTGTAAACAAATAATGAAACGACTGTCGTGTTTCGGTGTTTTCCTGTCCGCAATTAGGGCAGAACTTATTTTCAACTACATAATTGCAGTTCAGGCAGGTTTTGTTTTCCCGTAGTTTTTGGTGTCCCATTTTCTAAGATGAATGCTTCTGTTTTTTTATGGAAGCTAAAACTATAAAAAAATCCAAAACATTTGGGAAAGATTTTAAGAAACTTCAAAAAAAAGCAAGGCTTCAACATCTTCTCAATGCTAAAGCCTTGCACATGAATTACAAGCTACTCTAAATTAACGTGATTGCAATTCGTGTTATTTTCTATCAAAATGTATCGATAGCCAATTCAGAATATATATTCAGATGAATTGGACTATAAAATTACACTATAATTCGATTTTTTGTTTTTAAAAAACTATTAAATTTCTCTTAAAAATTCACTAAGAGCAAGGCAGAATTAGTAAATTCAAATAAAAAAAGGGCTAAAAGATGTATTCTATTTTTGAATGGGAAAGGCTGCTTATAAACAATCATCCTTTCGAGTTTCTTTTCGAGGTAATTTTCAGGTCGGTAATTATGTTTATTGTCCTGTTGATTACATTGCGGTTTACCGGAAAAAGAGGAGTGAAGCAGCTTTCGATTTTTGAGACTGTTATCATTATTGCTTTGGGTTCTGCAGCCGGCGATCCCATGTTCTATGAAGATGTAGGATTGATTCCGGCCATCACGGTTTTTATCGTTATCATTTTGCTGTATCGGTTTGTGACCATGCTAACCGGTAAGTTTAAATGGTTTGAAAATCTGGTCGAAGGAAAAACGGAATGCCTGATTGAAAACGGGAAATTTTCTATAGCCAGTTTTGAAAGAGAGGGATTGGCGCAGGACGAATTTTTTTCGGAATTAAGACTTCGTTCAATTGAACATCTCGGACAGGTGAGGAACGCTTATCTTGAAACATCCGGAGAGGTGAGTATTTTTTTCTATGAAGACAAGGATGTAAAATACGGATTGCCTATCTTGCCGCAGTTATTTGAAAAAAAGAGCCAGACCATTCCTGGAGCAGGTTTCTATTCATGTACTTTTTGTGGACATACGAAAGAAGTCGAGGCAGGAAAAGCACATTGTGAAGTTTGCCATAAAACCGAATGGATCGAAGCAATCAACACTATACGAAAAGCATAAAATAAATGATTACGATTACCAAAACTACCGATTATAATGCCGTACGAAAGATTGCGGAACAAACCTGGCCTAAAACCTATGGGCATATTCTTTCACCAGAACAGATTGACTATATGTTTGCTATGATGTATAGCATTGATGCGCTAAAAGAACAGGCAGACAGTAAAGGACACCATTTTATTCTTGCAGAAGAGGACGGAATACCTTTGGGTTTTGCTTCTTATGAATTTAACTATAAAGGAGAGCCAAAGACCAAAATCCATAAAATTTATATCCTTCCCGAAACACAGGGCAAAGGAATTGGAAAAAAACTACTTGATTACATAGTAGAAAAGGCCAAAGAAAATAGAAATACGATACTTTCCTTAAATGTGAATCGTTACAATTCTGCCTATGAGTTTTATGTCAAAATCGGATTTGAGAAAAAAGGGGAAGAAGATATAAATATTGGAAATGGCTACCTGATGGAAGATTATATCATGGAAAAACAACTATAGTTATTTAGGATTTTGTTGGCAAACATTATGATATCAATAACATAGCTCCCGTTTTATATGGCGTAACTTTGAGTAAGACCCTAACCAAAATACTCACTGTTATGATAGAACAAATCCACAACCTGCCACAAAATATGGTCGGTTTTCGCTCCAGTGGCGAGGTTACACAGGACGATTTTAAACTCGTAAATAAAAAAGTTTCTGAGCTTGTCGAAACAACAGGCAAGCTCAATTATTTGCTTTTTTTAGATAATTCTCCGGCCGATTTTACTTTTGGGGCCTGGATACAGGATGCCTTGCTGGGTATCAAAAATATTACCAAATGGAACCGGGCCGCTATTATTTCCGATTCCGAAACGGTCGACAAATTCACTTCTTTTTTCAGCAAAATTATGCCTGGAGAATTTAAGGTTTTCCGAAAGGACGATATGGCACGTGCTGTTGACTGGACTTCGGAAAAAATTGATATCAAAGAATAACCAACTAAAAAATAACGTCATGGGAGATTATAAAAACTTAAGCAGCGAAGATGCTGTCTCGAAATTGAAAAAACTGGCAGAAGATATCAGAGTTTGTATGTTTTGCACGGATTTGACGCATGCGCCTTTTTCAACACGACCAATGAGCGTACAGGAAGTAGATGAATCAGGAAACATATGGTTTCTGAGCGGTGCCGATAGCGATAAGAATTTCGAGATAAAACAAGACGAAAATGTACAATTGCTTTTTGCAAAGAATTCAAGTTCAGAGTATCTGAATGTATACGGAAAAGCATTTATCTACCGGGATAAATCGACCATCGAAGACAAATGGAGTCCCATTGCAAAAGCATGGTTTTCAAAAGGTAAAGATGACCCGAATGTTACCGTAATCCGCGTTCAGCCTGATTATGTTTATTATTGGGACACCAAAAGCGGCAAGATGGTATCGCTATTGAAAATAGCTGTAGGTGCCATTATTGGAAAACCACTTGACGATAGCATAGAAGGAAAACTTTCGGTATAATTGATTTTCAGTAATTACCGAAATATGCATTTGAATATTCAATGCTTTGCTGCCTTGCGTCTTTGCGTGAAATTATTGCTCGCAAAGGCGCAGAGCCGCAAAGTTTCTGACATTTAATCTTATTACGAAAAACCAAAGGCTTCTAAAACGGAAGCTTTTTTTATTTTTATACCAATCTTCAATGATTTATTGTAAATTTAGATACTGACGCCTGTCAATAGATGATAGCCCATGCAAATAAAAGCTGTAATTTCCAGATTCCTTGAAAAAATAAGCGGCCTGCCTCGTTGGGTTAGGATTTCATTTAGGGTTTTGTCTGGGGTATTTCTGCTAATCATTATACTGTACATAGGACTTGCTTTTTATGTCAATACCCATAAGGAAGAAATCTTAGCCTCAATCAATCAAAAAATCAACGAAAATATCAATGGTAAATTTACAGCAGAAAGTATGGAGCCTACTTTTTTGCAAGGATTTCCGCGTGTTTCATTAAGGATAAAAAATGCGGTTTTAAAAGACAGCCTTTGGAACTCCCATAAAAATACACTGCTGCAGGCCGAAGATTTTAATGTTTCGATTAATGTGCTGGCTTTCCTAAGAGGAACATTAGAGATTAAGAAGATAGCTATCAATGAGGCAAAGATTCATTTGTTTGTTGCCGAAAACGGTTATAGTAATACGGCGATTTTTAAACCAAAGCAAGAAAAGGAAGCTTCTCGTGAAGGCAGCTCTTTTGCAGAAATAAAGGCTTTTGAATTGCACAATGTTGTTTTTATCTCTGAAAATCTCAAAGGGAAAAAACTTTTTAAATTTTCAATCAATGACCTGAAAGGACGATTGGATTATAACTCGGAAGGCTGGAAAGCGGCTGTAAAATTAGATGCTTCTGCGCAAAGTCTGGCTTTTAATACGGTGCACGGAAGTTTTATTAAGGATAAAACATTAAATGGCAAATTTGATATTGCTTATAATGAAGAAGCAGAAACGATTGTTTTTGACCCCAATGATTTGGAAATAGGCCGTGATGTCTTCAATATTGGAGGAAAATTTAATGTTGGTAAAAACAATTCCGGTTTTTCACTGCATATCAGGGCAGATAATATTTTATGGAAAAATGCTTCCAATCTGCTTTCAAACAATATCAGCCGGCAATTGAACCGGTTTGATTTGGAAAAACCCATCGATGTCAACTGTGATATTATTGGTGATCTGAATGCTGAAGGCGACCCGTTATTTTTGGTAAAAGCGGTTGTCAAAAATAATCGCCTTCATATTCCTGACGGAATTATTGATAATTGCAGCTTCAACGGAATGTATACCAATGAATTGGTTAAAGGCAAAGGATTTAACGACCCTAATTCTGTCGTTAAGCTTATGGGATTCAAAGGCGATTATAAAGAGATTCCTTTTGTGATGGATTCTGCCATAATTAATGATTTCAGCAAGCCTATTGCCTCGGGTGTTTTTAAGGCGAAATTTCCCCTTGAAAAATTAAATAATGCTGTTGACAGGAATCTGATGGTATTTTCTAAAGGCAATGCAGATGTTGAATTTCAATTTAAAGCCGATATTGTTGATTTTGAAATTACGAAGCCTTTTGTTTCAGGGCTGGTTAGCATTAAAAACGGAGATATGCGTTACGTGCCAAGAAATCTGGCATTCAAAAATACGAATGTAGCTCTGAATTTTACAGATAAGGATTTATTTATCAGTAATATCAGATTACAAAGTGGTAAAAGTATTGTCAATATGGAAGGAAGCATTCAAAATTTCCTTAACCTGTATTATACGGAGCCTGAAAAACTGGTGCTGAATTGGAAAGTAACAAGTCCTCAACTGTATTTGGGAGAATTTCTAGGTTTTTTGGATAATCGTAAAACGGTGAAGCGTGCTCCGGTAAAAACAAAAAAAGGGAATGTGAACGATAAATTGGATTTTCTTTTTGAAAAGAGCAATGTCGCCCTGAATGTCCAGATAGACAAATTCTACTATAATAAATTTACCGCGACCAATACAAAAGCGGCCATACTGCTTTCTGACTCCGGAATTACAATACAAAATGCAGTTGTACATCACGCAGGTGGTCAGGTAAATCTCAGCGGTTCTGTACAGCAGGGAAAAACAAAAAATAATTTTTCGATGAAGGCCAATGTGTCTAATGTGGCGATAGAAAAATTTTTCTATGCGTTTAATGATTTTGATATGCAATCTCTGAAATCAAAAAACCTGAAAGGTTATCTGACGACTTCCGCAACCATTTCCGGAACTATTTCAAATGAAGGTAAGCTGGTGCCTAATTCTATGAACGGAACGGTTGGTTTTGCCCTTAAAAATGGAGCCCTCATTAGCTTTCAACCGATTAAAAGTGCCGGAAAATTTGCCTTTCCTTTTCGCGATTTGGATAATATTACATTCAGCAACCTGAAAGGCAATTTCGACATAAGTGGAGAAAAGGTAACGATTCACCCAATGCAGATTAATTCAAGCGTACTGAATATGGATATTGCCGGAATCTATTCTTTTGGGAAAGGCACGAATATAGCGCTTGACGTACCACTCCGGAATCCTAAAAATGATAAGGATATAACCGATAAGGAAAAGCTGGAAGAAAGGAGAAACAGAGGTATAGTACTGCATCTCCTGGCATCAGACGGTGATGACGGAAAAATAAAAATCAGACTCGTTAGTAGGAAAAAACGAAATGAGGAAGTCGATTTAGGCGATAAGCAATAGGCAATAAGCTTTATGCTTGCGACTTTTGCGAGCAGTTAATTTCACGCAAAGGCGTAAGGACGCAAAGTATTAGAATGGATAGCCAATCGCCAGATTAAAAACCAGATTTTCTTTTCTCCAATCCGGGTCACCAAATCTTACTTTATCAATTACCCAACGGTCGCCTTCAGGAAGATAAGGCTTGCGGAGAGGAAAAGCCAAATCCAAACGTAAGACCAAAAATGAAAGGTCAAATCGCAGACCGGCACCTGCACCAACAGCAAGCTCATCTATAAATTTACTCGAAAAACGGGCACCTGCTTTGTTTTCATTATCATTCATCAGCCAGATATTTCCGGCATCTACAAATAAGGCACCATGAACAATGCTAAATAATTTGGCCCGGTATTCTGTGTTCAGTTCCAGTTTCAAATCTCCGGATTGGTCGGGCAGGAAGGAACTTTCTTCTACATTCGGGTTATAGGTTCCCGGACCAATAGAGCGCGCCCTGAATGCCCTGATACTGTTAGTTCCGCCTATAAAAAATTGCTTGATAAAAGGAAGTTCTTTTGAGTTTCCGTAAGGTATTCCTACACCCACAATAATTCTGCTGGCCAGTTGTGAATCGCTTCCAAGTTTTAGGTAATGGCGGAATTCATTTTCCAATTTTACAAACTGGCTGAACGGAACACCCAAAATCTGTTTCGGATTGTCTGAATTGCCTCCCATAATTAATCCCGTTGCCGTAGCTGAAAGGTCTATGCTGCCTTTGTAATAGAAAGTGTTTGTGCGTCTTCTTCGCATCGTATTGGTATAGGTATAGGAATAAGTAGGACCAAAAATCAGCTGCTTTTCAATAACGCGTGCTAAGGAAGGATTTCCCGGCGTTTCCTCTGTTCCGTCAATTTGTGCCTGGTATTCTGCTGAAACATTACCGGAACTTACATAGGTAATTTCTGTAAGATTCAGCTGGTGTTCCTTTCGGGCATTTTCTTTCCATAAATAACCAAAAGAACCTTTAAAAGTATTTAGAGTATAAAGGCGTTGGCGTTCCTGATGTTCATAGCCTATTAATGCCCTGGTTTTGGGTACAAATCCGCTACCGGATTCGAATTTGAAAGGCGCAATAAAACGCGGCCATATCAGGCTGGTTTCACCTCCAAAACGGAAAACATTATAGCCTTTATTCTGGCCGGAAACCTGTACTTCCATACCGCCAAAAGCAGTAATCGTGAGTAGTTCGGCTCCTTTGAAAGTATTTCTGTTGAGCCAGTTGACGTTTAGCTCTGTTCCGGTGTAGTTGGCAGAGTTTGTCTTACCCAGTACTTCAACACGGATGGATTTTTTAGGAAGTGGTGTGAGATAATAATAGGCATCCAGCGCATCATCAATAGAATCTGAAACACGGAATTCATTTTTTACAAACTTGAAGGTTCCCAGATTGACCAGACGATTGAGCGAAAGGTTATGGTCTGTTCTGTTGTAGACATCGCCTTTTTTGAAATATAAAGTCCTGTCATAAATACGCGGATTAAATGTTTTTGTCGTGTCGATAATGGTAAGGTCCTTGTATTTTTCAGCATACGACTTATCTTCAGAAATACTGTCTGCTGTCAGGGAATAATTAGGATAAATATAGGTTTCATTAATCTTGTAAATTTTTTTGGAACGTTCCGGCGTTTCATTTTTTACCTTAACAATTAAATCTACTTCCTGTTTTCCTACCGTACTATCGACCTGTACCAAAATAAAATCAGGACTGAAATAATAGTAGCCTTTTTCTTTTAGGCGGGTATCGATGCGTTCTCTTTCATCTTTAATATTGTCAAGACTATAAGCATCGCCTACTTTTAACCTACTTCGACGCTGTAATCGGGCAATATTTTTTGATAGTTCTGAAGAATCGGAAGGAAACGTAACGCTTTTGATTTTGTACTGCTTTCCAGGGCGTATGGTATATTCTGCCGTGACTTTTCTGTTACGGCTTGTTCCGGTTGAATCGGATTCTGTTCTTACTTTAAAATAGCCTTTGTTTTCGGCATAATTTTGAAGTATGCTTTCGTTGTATTCCAAATCTACCTGACTGAAAAGCACAGGCGGTTCTCCCACCTTATTACGGAGCCAATACCGGAAACCTTTGTCTTTTTTGGGCTCGCCGGCAATGTTATAGAAATAAAGTTTTGGGCGAAGTCCTAAGAATTTTTTATTAGGCAATGGTCGCAACAGTGGCTCCAGTTCTTTTTCCAGATTTTTTCTTTCTTTTCGGGATAGGAGAGAGTCTTCTACTTTTACCTTACCGCCTACATAGAGCGCTTCACCTTCTTCAAGATATTTCAGATTGCTACAGCCATACAAGAAAAGTAAGGTAAAAAAGAGCGTATATTTCAGGCTAGTTTTCATTGTCGGTTTCATTTTCTTCTTTTTCTTTGGCTAATCTTTCTTTTTCTTTTTGTTTTTCCCGCAATTCTTTTTCACGTTTTCGGGTTTCCCTAATCATTCTTTTTTCCTCTTCGGTTCTGTGGAAAAGTTCCCGGAATTTGTTGTAGTCCATGGTAATGATGAAAGCTACTCCGGTTTCAACCACTTGTCCCTGTAAGGCAACCTGGTATTGGTTTTTTCTGTAGGCTCGAACCATATAGCGTCCGTCTTTTGTCAATTGGTAATCGGCAGAAACGTCTCCTGCAATATTTGTAGTTTCTTCATTGGCCTGTTGAGGACCTTCAATACCAAAGCTGCTTCCTACGGTTACTTTTAATCTGTCGTTCAGCAACCTTTTTGACAGGCCTACATTAAGGTCGGTTCTGTCTTCTCTTGAGCCTGTTGTATAGTCTTCTCTGGATTGCAGGTCAAAATCAAGTTCTACGCCCTGAATCAGGTCGCTGGCGAGATTATTCAGCTGCTGTGACAGTATTTTACTCACACTCTGTCTGGCAATTGCTCCTGCGCTTGTTCCTCCCGCATCACTGGCAAAAGGATTTTCACCAATAAAACGGCCTAACAGCAAGAGTGCAAAAACCTGTTTGTTAAGTTCGCCCGGTTCCTGGCGAAGCTGTGCCAGTTTTGTTTTTGAGGCAGAAATAATTTCAGTAGCTACACCATAATTTCCATCCGGGAGTACGATATCGAAAGTAATTTCCGGTTTCAGCAATTCGCCATTCATTTTCAATAACGTCTGGAACGGAATTTTTTGTTTGTAGGTGTTCCGAACGGCTGGTGCGGCATTGCCCAGCTGATTGTCCAGCAAATCAATAGGAGCGGTTTCTATTTCATAAACGGCAGTAATGTTGACATCTGCCGAAGTAGGTTCCCCCGTCCAAAGTATATAACTGCCTTCCTTGATATCGAATTTTCTTTTAATGAGGTTATAGTTCATTTGATAAGCACCTTCGTTGAATTCGTATCTTCCGGTGAGCGTTGTTTTTCCGGATTCATCTATACCGCCGGTGAGCTGGGCTTCGCCTTTCAGGTTTAAGTAGTCTCCGTTTCCTTTGTCGATAATCATTGTCAGCTCAGCTTCTTTTACGATTTCGATGTTTACGGAAACGTCCATACCTTTAAATTGGGTTTGTGTCAGTGCCTCGGTAGGAGCCGTAAAACGCTTGTCAATTTGTACTTCATCCTGGTCGATAAATTCTACAATTCCCTCACGATCGGCCAAAGACGGGTCGGATTGGGGCAGTACGATTGTAAGGTCCGTGTCTTTGTTTATTTTGAGTGTACCGTCAACTACGGGTTTGTTCAAGTCTCCTTTTACGCTAAGATTTGTATCGAGTACCAAAACGCCATAATAAAGGTCATTGTCTTTTTCTTTCGAGTTGAGTGCCTTGAAATTGTCTGCCTTGATTTTTAGGTCAAAACCGAAATCACTGTAATTGGTTGTAAGTATGCGTCCGTTAACCGTCAAAAGATTGTCTTCGGCATCAGATATTGAAAAATTATTGAAGCCAATTCCGGTATTGGTAAACGAAATCTTATCGTTTATGGATTTGAATTTGGAAGCAAGCTGTTTTACTTTGAATCCAACTTCATTAAACTGCAATTCCCCAATAACACTTGGTTGTTTTGTGCTTCCGGTGATTTTAAAATCTCCTGTCAGGAATCCGGTACTTTCTGTAAGATTGCCCATTGTAAATCCCTGGATGGCTTTCATGTTGAGTTTTTCGATATCCAGTGTCATATCGAAAGTACTGTTGTCTGTTTTGTAAATTCCATCAAGGTTTACCTGATTGCCATCTCCGGTAATAGCGACATGGGCATCGAGTGTATTGGCTGTTTCATTATCTACCTTAATGCTGATGTTTCCTATAGTGTCTTTTTTGAAACTGAAATCTTCAATATTCAGGTCGGCAGTGAAAGTGGCATTTCCGGTCAGGTTTTTAAGCAATACGTTTCCGTCAATTTTTCCACCTGCCAGAAGCGTGTCTTTTTGGATAGCACTGGTAATGGTTTCAATTTTGAAATCGTTGAAAGTCACATCTACCGGTGCATTTGGCTTTTCGGATTGGGATTGGAGTTTTATGGAGCTTCCATCATTGCTTAATTCGAAATTATCCGCATAGATACCCTTGTCTCCAAAACGTATAATGTTGTCTCTTTCAATATCCCAAGGCTCATAGTTTAATACCAGACCATCAGGTTCCAGGGAAATTTGCGTATAACCTTCGGCAGACATCAGGTTTCCGGCTATCAGATAGTGGTCTTCATCTTTTTTATCTCTGACGAGCAACGTATAGTTGATTTTGTTGTTTTTTACTTCACCGGAGAGGCTGGTATAAGGCAGATTAATCTGTGAGTTTTTGATGTCGTCAATAACCAGGCTGTATACTAATGCACTATCTGCGGTTTCGATATCCAATTCACCATTTGTGATAGTATTCGCACCGTATATAATTTTTGGAATTTTTCCATTTACAGTAATACTGTCGCCTTCGCTATTGTATCTTCCGGTGATTTGAATAGGAGAGATACTGGTGAGTTCCGGTACAAGCTTTAGCAGAATAGGGTCATCTTTGATTCCTACTTTAAGGTCAAATTGTTGAGGTTTGGTTGCCTGTTTTTTTCCTTTTGGGTTGGTATCGTAATATTTGGCAATTGAATTGGTTAATGCTGTCGGAACCTGGTCAATTTGGAATTTCCCGCTAAGTGAAGCATCAATAAATTGCGATTTTAATGTGATGGTATCACTTTCTGCAGTAGATATGGCCGCTATTTTTATAGAATCCAGGGCATAGGTTTCTTTCGCATCTGCAACCAGTACGTTATGAATGTCGATTCTTCCGTTTAGGAAGGCAGGGTCAGAACTGGTGATATCCGCATATACATTACCACGAATTTTTAGAGGACCGGCATGCAGGTTGAGTTTTTCCAAATCGGCAATATCGGTATTGAGTTTTAGTTTAACAGCCGGATATTTGTCCTTAAAGTTTCCTTCCGCATCCAAAACGAATGTCAGGTTGGCATCATCCATTCCGGCCTTGACGTTAAATTGTCCGTTTTGTATGGCACCTTTTAGTTTCAGGTCACGATAAACATATCTATTAAATTCTGCTTTTACCAGCCTGCCGTCAACAGTTGCATTTGCTGTTTTAGGATTCAGTCCTGTTCCGTTGACTTTCGCCCTAAGGCTTATTTTTCCAAGTGAGTCGTTTTTGAGCAGCTTGCCAATATCAAAATTGTCGATTGTGGCATCGGCATTGTATTTTTCATGGTTTTTTCTTCTCTGGTCGAATGTGGCCTTTATTTTGGCTTTTCCGAAACTGCTTGCCAGGGCTATGTCTGTATTAAAATTAGAGACAGAGCCTTTGAAAAACCCGTTCAATGACAGTTGTGCCGGAAGTTGGATATTGGCAGGAATTGTGCCTTCCGGAACAAAGGTATTGATGTCTTTTGAAGAGGTTTTGAGTTCGCGGATTTTTAAATCGAAGTAGGTTTTTTCTACATCAGGAAGTCCTGTAATTCTGCCACTGGCTGCGACGACTGTTGTTCCAATACCGCTGATTTCAAGGTTAGGAATGGTGATGTCGCTAACTTTTCCGTAGACTTCACTATTAATATACATTACCGCATTCGGATTGGTTTTAAATGGGTTTGTATTTTCAAGAGTAGGGACAAACAGCAATATGTCTTTAAAACCAACACGGCTGTCTTTAAGTGAGGCCTTGATTCCGAGGTTGCCTAAATTGTCTGCAATGGTAGCAATGTTGTCATAGGTAATGTTGATTTCGTCTTTGATTTCAGTCTGAGGCGTTTTCAGGTATAATTTTTTGAGCGTGGCTCTTTTTGTACCATAGAAAAAATCGGTTCGAAAGGATTCGATAGCCACACCACTGTGGTCATTCATGCTAAATGACTGTATATTTCCTGAAATAGTATCGGCGCTGTAATAGAGTTTTTCACCCTGAAGCTCTACATTGTCAAGATTGAGGTGCTTGTAATCAATTCCCTTTTTAGCCCTTACTGCATTTTCATCGTCAAAACGGAACGCAATATTTTTTAGAGAGGTCGTCTCTAATTTTACTTTCCAGTTTGGTGCGGTTGCTTTTAAAGAATCGGGTGTCTGGACCGCAATTTTTTTGTCGAGTTTGCCAAATGTGAGCCCGCCTTTTATACCATCAATTTCGAAATTTTTAAGGTCAATGTATTGCTTTTTGAGGTCTATCGTATTAAATTCAACAAGTAATTTTTTCAGATTTATACCTGTATTCAGGCGGGTTCCTGCATTATCAAAGCCAATATTGATGTTGGCAAGGTTGATTTCTCCCAGCTTCAGATTGAGTTCGGGACTTCGCACGGCTTCATCCGCAACCTCAACTGTATTTTGTGCAACTTCTTCTACAATTTCGCCTTGTTTCAGCATTAATTTAAAGCCATCCAGATTGATTTTCGGCACTTCAAAATCCATTTTTTCAAGGTCGAATTTTGTGATTTTCGTATCAAAATGCTGCAGGTAGGCGGTCAGGTCGTTTTTTGAAATCTGATCGTCAAAGCGAACCCTGATTTTATCAAGGTTTATTTTTTTTATAGAAAACTGCATCGGTTCCGAATCTTCTTTTTTGGGTTCTTCGGAAGCAAAGGCTTTGATGATATAGTCAAAATTGAATACGGAATCTTTGTCTCTTTTTATAGTTGTTGTGATTCCTTGCAGATCAACAGAATTGATTTCTACCTTGTTTCGCAATAATTTAAACAGGCTGATGTCTACTTTCAGCTTCTCTCCAGCCAAAAGTGTATCGCCTTCCTGACTTTGAAAATATACATCTTCAATAATTACCTTTTTGGGAAATCCGATTTCAATTCTTCCAATTTCTACCGGAGTTTTGATTTTTTCTTCCAGATAAGTAACAGCTTTGTCTTTAATAAGATTCTGGAAATAAGGAATTTGTATTATAATTATAATCAGTAGAAGCAGACCCAGAATTGATCCCAGGGTCCAACCAATAATTTTGAGTCCTTTTTTGACGTACTTATTCAAGCGGATTTTGTTTTTATTCACTCTAAATTTAAGAATTTAAAAGTTTACTTTTATTAAATAGCTGCCAAAATTGACAGAAAAAAACTAACAAATTTAGTTTTGAATTGGATATAGTTTTAGAGACTTTCTAAATCTTATCCAAAATTGATTTTAAATCAATACTATCCTTAAAAAAGTTTTTCCACAAATCACCTTTTTCTTTCAGACGCATTGGAATCGTTTTGATATTAAAATCACTGAAATCCAATTTTGAATTGATTTCTTCCCATTCCAGAGGAGTACTTACTGTTGCATTTTCTCTGGGACGTAGCGAATAGATACTGGCCATCGTTTTTCCTTTTCCATTTTGCAGGTAGTCAAGGTAGACTTTTCCTTTTCTTTTGGAAGGACTTCTTTCCAGACTCACAATATCCGGAAGTTTTTTGAGTACCATCTGGCTAACGATGTGTGAAAAGGTACGTGTCTGGTTGTAGGTGTATTTTGGGAGTATGGGTATAAAAACATGAAGTCCTTTTCCTCCGGAGGTTTTCAAATAGGCTGGAACTTGCAGCGAATCTAATATTTCTTTTAAGGTGAGTGCTGTTTTGATAATTTTTTCCATACCGGCTTCGTTGGGGTCCAGGTCAAAGATAATATAATCCGGATTGTTGAGTGTACCCACACGGCTACTCCACGGATTGATTTCAATACAACCCCAATTGGCCAAAAAGAGTAATGTGTCTTTGTCCTGGCAGAGCAGGTAGGTGATGGTTTCATCGGTTGATTTTGATTTCAGCTTTCTGGTTTTAATCCAATCCGGAACCTGTCCTTCTACATTTTTCTGAAAAAAACCGTCTTTGGTTATTCCGTTTGGGGTACGTCTTAAAGATTCCGGACGGTCTTTAAGATAGGGAAGTATGTATTCTGCTATTGTATCATAATAAGCTATGACATCACCTTTGGTATATTTTTCTTTGGGCCAGAATATTTTATCCAGATTAGAAAATTCAGTCTTGCTTTCGGGAATATCCATAGTTTTGGTCTTTTCGGGTTTATCAGTTTTTGCTGCTTTTGATTGTAGTTCTTTTACAGCTTCTTTTGTTGGTGTTTCTTTTTCTCTGCTCACTTCATGGGCTTTTTTATCTTCCCTTAATCCCAGAAAAACGGGATGGCGCATACTGCCGGAGTCTGTCCATTCCGTAAATTTTAATTGGGCTACCAGTTCAGGAGTGACCCAATGTGTTGCAGGAAATTTTGGCGCAGTTTTGAAAGGACTCGTTTTCCGCTCCATTTTATCAAGTTTTGAGCGAAGTTCTTTTAAAGTGGCATCATCGAAACCGGTTCCAACCTTACCTGAATATATAAATTCATTACCATCGAAATAACCGCAGAGTAGTGCACCCAGTCCGTTTCGGCTTCCCTGCGGTTCTGTAAAACCGCCAATTACCATTTCCTGTTGTTTGATGGTTTTGATTTTGAGCCAGTCTTTGGTTCGTTGGTTCTGATGGTATTTTGAAGTAATTTTTTTGGCAATGATTCCTTCTCCTCCTAATTTTTGTATGGCTTCAAAGGTTTCCTTTCCCCGACCTATGGTGTGGGATGAAAATACAATAGTGTCTGATTTCGGCAGGATGGCTTTTAGGATTTTTTTTCGCAGTTGGAGTTCAAGTTGCCTCAAGTCATAGCCATTGAAGTAAAGTAGGTCAAAGACATAAAATTTTAATTTGCCTTTTTCAGGATTTTCGTCAAAATGCTGCAACCATTGGAAATGACTTTTTCCCTTGGTGTCTTCTACAACTACTTCACCATCTAATATTACATCGTCCTTTATGTTCTCCAAGGTTTTGGCAACGGCTTCGTATTTTGTATTAAAAGAAATACCGTTTCTGGAAATGAGATTGACCTTGTTTTTTTGGATTTGTGCCAAGGCACGATAGCCGTCAAACTTATTTTCGAAAAGCCAGTTTTCATTATCAAAAGGTTCTTCGGCAAGCGTGGCAAGTTGTGGTCGCCAATCTTTTGGGAAAGATTTTATTTTTTCTGCATCGACAAGGTCTTCGGCAGAAAAGTCGGCTTTATTTCGGATTAAGGTTTGCCTGGGCTTTTTCTTTTCCGGGTCTTTTTTTTCTTCTTTTTCTATTTCGGTTTTTGAAAGTTTTTTGCCTTTTTCAGAACTGTATACGGCTCCGTTTTTTTCTATTCCTTTAAAATCTAATCCTGAAATGGCTGAGTTTTCGTCGAACTTCACATTTGTTCCTGAAAATTCGTCTTTTGATTTCATTAATAGCCAGAGGTTATCTTTGCCTTTCATTTCGACCAAATGCCAGGCGCCGGATAATTTTTTACCTTCAATTATGATTTTGATAGCACCATCTGCCAGTTGTTTCTTCATTATTTTATTATCCTGACTGATGGTTTTTTCGGGATTTTCCGGACGATAGGTTCCATAATCCCATACCATTACGGTGCCACCGCCATATTCTCCTTTTGGAATAGTTCCTTCAAAGTCAAAATAATCCATGGGATGGTCTTCAGTTTGAACTGCCAGACGTTTGTCTGATGGATTGGCAGAAGGACCTTTTGGCACGGCCCAGCTAACCAGAACGCCATCAATTTCTAATCGGAAATCATAGTGCAGGCGGGAGGCAGCGTGTTTTTGAATAACGAACGATAATTTGCCTTTGGATGTTTTTTTGATTCCTTTAGGTTCCCGGGTTTTGGAAAAGTCTCGTTTCTTATTATATTTTTCAAGTCCCATGATTTTATTCTTTTAAGCCAAATAGGAATGATTAAGCGGTAATTAATTCTTTATTGCTTCGAGGCTTGCTTTTAATTGTTCCAATAAATCGTCGGCAGCTTCTTTTTTGGCTTTCGGTTTGGTTTCAGTTTCAGTTTCTTTTTTTGCCGGCTTCCCTTTCTCTTTGGTTTTTTTCCTGATGATTTTCAGAAGCTCGTCTTTATAGGTGTCTTTATATTTTTCAGGTTCAAATTTGTCAGTAAGCTGGTCTATAATGTTTATTGCCATATCAAGTTCTTTTTTGGAGATTTTGACATCATCTGGAATTTTGGCTTCGGAAGGATTTCTGAGGTCCTGGTCAAAACGGATTTGGATTAGCAGGATAGCATTGTCTTCAATTTTGAGGATGCCTAAATGTTCCGTGTTTCTGAGTACAAATTTCGCCAGTCCAACTTTCCCCGACTTTTTTAATGCTTCGCGCAATAAGACATATGTTTTTTTGGCTTCTTTTGCCGGTTCAACTATGTAAGGTTTTTCGAGATATTGTGCCGGGATTTCCTCTTCCATCACAAATTCAAAAACGTCTATTGTCTGTGTCTTTTCAGGCATTGCTTTAGCAAAATCGGATTGATCAAGTACAATATAATCTCCGTTTTCTTTTTTGTAACCTTTGGCAATATCTTCCCAGGGAACTTCTTTTCCGTCTTTTTTACATACCCGGACAAATTCGATAGCACAGTGGTCTTTTTTTCGAATCATATCCAAATCAATTCTATGTGTGACCGAACCGCTGAAGAGTCGTACAGGTATATTAATCAGGCCAAAACTGATACCTCCTTTCCAGATTGCTTTCATAGTATTTCTTTTTAGGCGTACTTAAATTTATCAATTTATGGTAAGAAACGGAATTGCTTTAACATGCTTTTCACGTCCTGTCTGAAATAAGAACGGAGGCAAAAGCCTCCGTCATCCTTAGGAATTATGGTTATGGGTTGGTGTCGGTTCGGGTGCGTTTCTGATTCTGTTTTGTCTCTTGCGGATCGTCATCATATTCTTCATCATCGGTTAAAGAATCGTCATCGTCCTCAAAGCCATCATCGAGAAAGTCATCATTATCTTCATCTTCATCGTCAAAATCCCTGTCTTTGTCGTGTGGATTATTATTATCCCTGTTCAGTTTCGGATTATCGATATCTCTTTTATCATTTTCTGCTTTGAGGATATTTGAATCCGGGCTGTTCTGATCAGGATATACATCTTCTTCCAGACTGTCATATACTGGTTTCATACTGTCTTTTTTTAGGTTATTCTTCGTTTTCGTCAATGTCATCGGCGGCATCAAAGTTGATGGTGTTGTTAGCATCCTGAGTGAGCATAACATCTGCTTCTTTTTCTTCATTTAATGTTATTTCCAAAAGCTTTGCCGCTTCGTCTTCTCCTAATATTTTGGCAAAAGTGCAGAGTGTTCCATAACTGGCAATTTCATAGTGTTCTATTTTTTGCGCAGCGGCTATGATACCGGCATCACGCACGGCTCCTGGTTCTGTTTCTTCTAATATGCTTTCTCCTTCTTTAATGAGTCCTTCCATTGCATCGCATTTTTTTGCAGTGGCTTTTTTCCCGATGCTTTCAAATACCTGCTCAAGTCTTGTTATTTGCTCGAGGGTTACTTCCAGATGGTCTTCGATTGTTGTTTTTAAATTTTCTGCTGTGGCATTTTTAGCCATTTTAGGAAGTGCTTTAGAAAGCGCTTTTTCTGCCCAGAAAATATCTTTTAGCTGGTCAATGAACAATTCTCTTAAACCTTCGGCAGCATTCGATTTTGGTTTTACAGTTTGCGAACGCGAAGCTGATGCTGTTTTTGACTGAGAATTTTTATTACCGGTTTTTGTTGTGGTAGTTCTGCTTTTTGGTGTTGCAGAAGAATTGGAATTTTTCATAACAGTTTGGTTTTTAAGTTGATTTATTTCAAAGTTCTAACTTGAAAGCGCTTTTTTACTTATACAATTGGATAAAATTTTTATATGTTTGGATAGGTTACAAAAGCGGGAATTGGACATAAAAAAACTGCTTCCCTTAGAGAAGCAGTTTTTGTAAATGCTTATTGGTTATTGTTTGGTAAATACCGTTGTAACGCTACCAACTCTATTGTATGCCACACCTTCCGAATTTCTGTCAGGATAGGTTGTCAGGGTTGTTGTTTGGGTTAGCGTTCTGCCGTTGTTAGACCTTACAAAGTTTAAGGTTACTTCTGTGCCATTTTCCTGTTCGTACGTAGCGGTTATGACGCTATTGGTAGCAGTCCATGTGCCACTTACCGTATTATCTGCACAAACTGCAACACCTGTACTGGTATCAATCAGGATATAATCCATATCATAGGTGAAAGTATTGTCTGAATTGAAGTCGATTCTTCTTGCATCATAACAACTGCTTTCATCCATTTGATTGGTGGATGCTGTTCCGTCTTGATTAAAATCCGTTGCTGCTCCGGTGTTGAATTCTGTCAGGTTATATCTTCCCGCGATACTTCCCATGTTGTTGTTTGATGAATCGTCATCACTTGAACAAGCCCCAAAACTGATGGCTAAAATGGTCATAGCTAAAATTTTTACTTTTTTCATAACACTGTTTTTTAGGTTAGTTATTTGTACTAGTTTACTAGCTGTTTTTACAAATTTCAATAGTAAGACGTGTTAATTCTTTATATTATTTTCAATGATGTTTATATAATTCTTTTTAAATGTTAAAAAAAGTTAAAATTTTAAAGAATAATTAGTAATAATTCAAAATACTTATTATATATGATTCTTGTTTAGGGTTTAAAAAGTATACTGACGTTAAAACTTTGGTTAATGCCAATATGCAGTAAAATAGATTTGAATTTTTAGTTCTACATTTAATAGAAATTAAATTGTTGAATATGAAAGCACAAGAAGTAATTTCCCGGTTATCTGACCTGGAGGTCAATGTTGGGAATACAGAAAGGCTACTTTCTGTTTTATCAGGTTCAGTACTGCTTTATGATGCCTTAGTTAAAAAGCCAAAAAACCTGCCGGGCGCATTGTTAGCCGGATTTATGATTTTTAGGGGAACCAGTGGTCATTGTTTTGGATATGCATTACTGAAAGACAAACCAAAAGTCGAAAAATCCAAAAATATACTGATTAAGACTCAGATAATTATTGATAAGCCGGTTTCAGCAGTATATGATTTTTGGCGCAATTTTGAAAATCTGCCATTGTTTATGAAACATCTGGAAAGTGTTGATGTTCTTGATGATGAAACTTCGGAATGGAGGATGAAAATTCCGGGAAATCTTGGAACCATTCCATGGAAAGCAGCTATTATCAAAGATGAAAAAGATAAAGAAATTCGTTGGCGTTCCTTTTCAGATGCTTTGATTCATAATATAGGAAGTGTCCAGTTTTTTGATAACGGTGATGGAAGAACAAGATTATATGTTATAATTGCTTATTATCTTCCTTTTGGTACTATAGGAGAAACAATTGGTAAAGTATTGGCCCCAATTTTAGAGAATACTATTGAAGAAGATATTAAAAGATGCAAGTTGCATTTTGAGAGCGGATTAGCATAGATATAAAAATCCCCATCGTTAGATGGGGATTTCAAACAAATAATAAACCTCAAAAATAAATACAAACTCAAGAGATCTTGAAATTGAAATTTTAATTGTGATTTTTATTATCGGTTTTTATTATAGTTCTTCAATTTTACAGTATCAAAGTTACGACCGCATATTTCAAAGTGGTTATATAATTGTGATTAATTTTTATATCATTTGAAAAGCATAAAAAGGGTATAATTTTTTCTGTAAATTATATAAAACCAAAATCGATTTTAATTGTAAACTTTAATTAAAATCAATTTAGTATGGAACTTGTGAAAATTTGCCTTGCAGCTTTGGCGGGAACCTATGTTATGACGGTTTTTAGCGGTTATGTATCCAATCGGTTTCAGCATATTTTTAAAGAACCGGTAGTTTTGAGCCTGGTTTTATCAAAACTGGCCCACAACAAATCCCTGAATCATATATCGACATGGGAGCAAGGTGTCCGTTATCTTGCAGGATTGTTTGTAGTACTTTGCTATCATTATATCTGGACGCACACGGATATTGATCCAACCTGGTTCTGCGGTCTTATTTTTGGCATTATTACCGGACTGGGAGCTATTTTTTACTGGTTTTTTCTTTTCCGTGTTTCTTCTGTTTCCAAAGCCCGTTTTCAGGATTATTATCTTCCGTTGGTAGCTGCTTATATTTTGTTTGCCATGACGGTGATTGTAGTATATCGTGTTTTTGCCCTTTTTGAATAAATACGGTAAAAAACTCTCGTTATCCATAAAGTACTTTTACATATGTAAGGATATAAACTAAGCAACTCAGAAACCTTAGTATTTTAATATCTTTTTTAGAACGCGGATTTAACGGATTAGAAGAAATTACCGCGAATTTGTGAAACTTATCGCTTTAGAATCTTAATATCTTAGCGTCTTTTTTTAGAACGCGGATTAACACGGATTACAGAAATTAGCGCGGATTTGTGAAACTTACCGCTTTAGAATCTTAATATCTTAGCGTCTTTTTTAGAACGCGGATTAACACGGATTACAGAAATTAGCGCGGATTTGTGAAACTTACCGCTTTAGAATCTTAATATCAGCGTCTTTTTTAGAATGCGGATTAATACAAGTTAGAGAAAGTAGTGCAGATTTGAGGAGTTTACAATCTTAGCATCTTAAATAAAAAAAACACGGCCAAAGCCGTGTTTTTTATTGTGGCATTGCGCTTATATCCATATAGGCAATTTCCCAGAGATGTCCGTCCAGGTCCTGGAACCCGTGTCCGTACATCCAGCCATGATCCTGTTTGTCAACCGGTGTTGTAGCACCGGCAGCGACGGCTTTTTTCACCATTTCGTCTACGGCATCACGGCTCTCTGCCGAAAGGCAAATGATACTCTCCGTATATTTGCGGGTATCACAAAGCTCATTTTTGGTAAAGTTCAGGAACAAAGGTTCGACTACCAACATCACGAAAATAGTATCGCTAATAATCATGCATGTTGCATTTTCATCTGTAAACTGAGGATTGAAAGTGTAACCTAGTTTTCTGAAAAATTCAATAGAACGGTTAAGGTTTTTTACGGGAAGGTTTACAAAAATTTGTGTTGCCATAGTCTTTATTATTATTTTTCATATTCATAATTGAGCATCCACTGAATACCAAATTTATCAGTAAACATACCATATAAGGCACCCCAGAACATATTATCTAAAGGCATTTTGACATCGCCTCCTGCAGAAAGTTTTTCGAATAGATCTCTGGTTTGCTGTTCTGAATCGGTATTGACTGAAATGGACACACTGGTTCCGTTTTTTACCTGTTCCATTGTTTCCGGAACATCGGTTCCCATCAGCATATTTCCGCCAATTGGCAAAGCAATATGCATGATTTTGTTTTTGTCTGTAGCGGGCATTTCCTCGCATCCCGGAGTATCCCCGAATCGCATCACGACTGCAAATTCGCCGCCAAAAGCAGCTTTGTAAAAATTAAAGGCTTCTTCTGTATTGCCATTAAAATTCAGATAAGTGTTGATTGTTGCCATTTTGATTTTGATTAATTGTTCGTATTTGAATTGATTTTGTGTTATTCTTCCTGAAGTACAGAGAGAATGTTTCCTGCCGGGTCTTTGAACCAGGCAATAAGCGGGCCTCCACCTCTAAAAATCCCTTTTTTGTCGGTTTTTATGTTTCCGCCATATTGTTCGAAAACTATGCCTCGTTTCGTGAGTTCATCTACTGCCTGTTCAATATCTTTGACGGGAAAGTTGAGGATAGTGAAAGTAGCCGGTTCGTGATTTTCTTTGGTATAAATAATTATTGAATTTCCTCCGGCGGGTTTTAAGGTTAGTATTCCTTCCATTTCTGCGTCTTCTTCTATATCCAGACCTAATATTTCTCCGTAGAATTTTTTAGCTTTTTGGCTATCATCTACAGAAAATCCACTAAATGCTTTACTGTTGTTTAACATGATTCTGTATTTTGGATTTACATATCGTCATATCGTAAGGCTTCATAGCCTAATAGTCGTCTCCATAAGGCTATCTGACCAATGCAGTTGGCTTCACGGTAAATGATAAAAGTTATCAGTTCATAATAGGTAAGTGACATGCCGGGCATCATCTCAAATTTTTCATCCAGTTTTTGATCTGTTATCTTAGCCAGAAGATCTTTCAATACCGGACTGATTTTTTTCCAATCGTCTCTAAATTGTGATAGCGATGGATATTTCAGGCCATCCTGTATGCCTTTTCCATCCTGAAACAATTCGGATGCCTTCTGTTTTTCGGAATACCCCAGCAGGTTTGCAATTTCGTAGCGTTGCTGGACTAAACTTCCGGTGAGCCATGCTATATGGTTTGCTTTTGTGTCTAATCTTTTGTGGGCATCTTCATCAGAAATTTTTTCCAGTGCCCGTTCAAAATAGAGCGTCTGCATATCATATAAAACAAGCAGGGAAAACATTCTGTTGCTTGTGGTTGTGATTTTCATATCGTTAATATTTAGCGTTAAAAATTGAATTAAATTTTGTCTTTTATATTGTTTGATAAAATTAATTCAAAAAAAATGCTTAAACGGAGTGGTTTAAAGTCATTATAAGGGGGGATTTAAGACAAAAAATTTTATATTTGTTTCTCCTAAAAAAATTAGCTATGAAATTAGGTATTTTGCTTACACAAGAACACAGGCTTCTAAGCGTTGCAGCTATGCTTGACGTATTTGAGACCGTGAATAAGTTTTATGCAGAGGAAGGGAAGGCCCCTTTTTTTGATATTACTCTTTTGCATATGGATGAGGTATCGCAGACCTATTCTGAATATAATCTGATGCGGCCTGATTCCGAAAAAACATATGATATTTTGCTTATCCCGGCTTTTAAGCATGATGTTGTACCAAAAGCAGTTTCGCTCAATATGAGATGGATACAATGGTTGCGGCAACAATATGAAAAGGGAGCTTCGGTTGCAAGTTTTTGTACAGGAGCTTTTCTTTTAGCTTCTACCGGATTGCTTGACAACAAGCCTGCGACCACCCATATTAATGCCGAATATGCCTTTGCACAAGCTTTTCCTGCCGTAAATTTAAAAGTAGATGCCGTAGTTACTGAAGAACAAAGAGTCTACACGAGTGGAGGTGCAACAAATAGTTTCCATTTGATGTTGCGTCTTATTGAGAATTTTTGCAGCCGAAAAATGGCAGTAAAAACGGCAAAGGTGTTTTCTGTCGATTTGGATAGAAATCAGCAGACTTATTTCGGTACGTTTGCTCCGGCCGAAGATCATGGTGATGATTTGGTTAAGCAGACGCAGGAAGTTATTAAGAAGAATTTCAGGGAAGCCAATACTATTGAAGAAATTATTACGGATGTTCCGGCAAGCAGACGAAATCTGGTAAGGCGTTTTAAGCAGGTAACCGGGATTACTCCTATAGAATATTTGCAGAAAACAAGGATTGAAGCAGCCAAACAGATGCTGGAGCATTCGAGACAGAGCGTAATGGAGGTGATGTTTGAGTCGGGTTATAACGACTTGAAATCTTTCCGAAGCCTGTTCAAAAAAAATGTTGGAATGACACCGACAGCCTACAGGGAAAAATTCAATAATCTTGTTGCCTGATTATACAACAGGAAGATATATTGAAAATATAGAACCTACACCGGGTATGCCCTGGGCACGTATAAAGCCGTCATGTTTCTGCACTATTTTTTTGCAGATAGCAAGGCCTATTCCTGTGCCTTCATAGTCTGACTTGCCATGAAGCCTTTTGAATAATTCGAAGATTTGCTGTTCGTATTCCTGTGGAAATCCAATTCCGTTATCGGCAATATCCAGTTTCCAAAATTGTTTTCCGACGAGTTCTTCCGGGGTAACAAGCTCGGCATCTATTTTTATAACCGGAGGAACATCTGGTTTGCTGTATTTCAGTCCATTTGAAATCAGGTTGGTGAGCAGCTGCTGAAATTGAATCGGAATGACAGAAAGCGTAGGCAGTTTTCCAACTTCAACGCGGGCATTCTTTTTTTCAAGAATGTCCGTCATATTATTTTTAATGTCATCTATTGCTGTATTGAGATCTGTAGGTACAAAATGAATTTCTGAAGCATCCATACTGGAATAGTTGAGTAAGGATTCAATCAGGTTCTGCATACGGTTGGCTGCATTTGTAATACTCTGGAAATAGGCCAGGGAAGAGTCGCTAAAGTTTGCCTTTTCTTTAAAAAGAATACGGCTGGCGAAGAGTTGTATTTTGCGGAGCGGTTCCTGAAGGTCATGAGAGGAAATATAGGCAAATGAGGCAAGCTCGACATTTTGCCTTTCCAATTCCTTGTTTTTCATCTCTAAAAGTTTTTCATTTTGCAAGCGCTCAAATTCTATTTCGCTTCTTTTTGCAGCAATTCTCAACAAGGATTCTATGTAGGCAATATCGTGTATTTCACTTTGGTGCAGTACAGAAATAAGCCCGATTACTTTTCCTGAAGAACCTACAAGCGGATAGGCAATATAGCCTTCTACATTCAAATCCGAAAGCGTTTTGCTTTCCGGGAAAAGTTTTTGGCTGTCACGCGGATGACAGGCATAATGACCTTTAATGACTTCATCACAAGGGCCGTCTTTTATCGGGTATTTGAAATTATCCGCAATTTCTCCAAAAGCTATCACCGAAATACTTTTTATAATTTCTTCTCCCAATTCGTTTAGTTGTACCTCGCCCAAAAGAACATAGTCCATCTTTGTTTTTGTGGCTATTTCAAGTAATAGGGAACTAAAAAATTCTTCGCCATTTCCATACGAATAGAAACTTTCAGAAAATTCCTTAAGTAATTGCTGTTCGAGTTCTTTGTTTTTGTTGAGAAGTAATGCATTGATGGCCTCAATTTCTAAGGCGGCTGTTTTTTCATGAGTTATGTTTTTTGAAGTTACTGCAACCGCATTGCCGGCCTTTTCAATTGTTGCATTTAACCACAAGGTCTTATTGTTATGGATTGCTGCAATTTCATAACTGTCAGGTAGCCCGGTTTCCACACACTTAACCATTTTTTCGAAAATCCCATTTTTAAAAATCCCGGGGTATACTTCCCGACAGGTTTTCCCGATGACATCCTTGGGTTCAAGTCCAAAATTTCTAGGGACTTCAGGATTTGTATAGGTAATTCTGAAGTCATTAATCATGCCATGGTTATTGTACATCGCCTCATAGCTTGCAATACCGTAATTTGTTGAATTTAGCACTGACTGCAGAAAGGACTGCAACTGTTCTGTTTCTTTATTGGTATTAAAAGCCAGAAGCAGGAATGTTTCACCGTCTGCCTCTATAGCTTCAACATTAAATGAAATTTTATTGTTTTCCGAATTTTTAGAGTTGATTTCGTATTCTTTAACTATGCTTTTTGTCTTCAACACATCCCAAAAAAGAAGTTTTAGCGGATGGGTATCAAAAGAACTCTCTATGACCTCAAGAAAATTTCTGTTTTTAGGGGCCAATTCCGGCAGGTTGAATTTTATATGAAACGAGGCATTGGCATATAGGATAGCAAAATCTTTGTCTAACAGAACCATTGGTTCGTTTGCCAAAGCAATAATCCTTTCAATAGTTGATGTCTTTGATACGGACATAATTTTTGTGGTATTTTAGGGTACTAACAAAGTTAATGAAATCCTAAAATATTGCTGCTTAAATCGGGAAAATTTTGCTATTCTTTCAGAATATCTTGTGAAATATTGGCTTAAATTTGATAGAAATGAAATAATGATGTTATGGCTATAGAAACCTGTAATTTTTCAGATAGTGCTATTGTTTGGACTGATATTACCAATCCGACCAAAGAAGAACTTGAGAAAGTGAGTAAAACATATAATTTAAGCTCCTATACGTTGATTGATAGTCTGGATCCGGACCACCTTCCCAAATATGAAGAGCATAACAAGACACATTTTTTTATTGTCAGAATTCTGCAACATTCCCATGAACATGAGCAAACGGTGAGGGAACTAAGCAGTAAAATAGCTGTTTTTTACAATTCGGATTTTATTATTACCATTCACAGGACCGCGCAGCCCATCATGCAGGAAATACGCAAAAATTGTATAAAGAATGGAAAACTGGAAACAACAGGAGGAATGGCCATAAAGATTATTTGGGAAATGCTGCATTCTTATGAGCTTCCGGCTATAAAACTTTCGGATAAGATTGATTATTATGAATCGAAAGTTTTTCTGAAAAAAAATATTCCGGCAGATATGATTGAAGGAATGTATTATCTGAAAAGAAAAGCAGGGCTTTGTAAAAAATTATTGCTACTTACCAACGAAGTTGTTAATTCAGTTAAGGTGGAGGAAAAGGATTTGCCTGCCTTACAGGATGTTCGGGACCTCCATTTGAAATTACTAACCCTGTACGGCCAGGTTCAGGATGATGCCAACAATTTGCTGAATATCTACTTGTCGCTGTCAGCCAGAAAAACTAATGATGTGATGAAGATTCTCACCATATTTTCGGTCTTTTTTATGCCACTGACTTTTATCGCCGGTATTTATGGGATGAATTTCAAGTTCATGCCCGAGTTGGATGAGAAATGGGGCTATCCGCTTGCTTTGCTGGCTATGGTAATTGTATCGGTCGTTATTTTTATCTGGTTCAGAAGAAAGAAGTGGCTATAAAAAAAGGCGGAAGTACTACTTCCGCCCCTAACTAAACTCAAATTTGTTTATGGTATTCCCATGGTTTCATTGTTTTCAGCCTTTGGCTGCCGGACTTCTTTTAGGCCTGGATTAGTTACTGGATTATTCTTATCATCCTTAAAGTTGGCATCTTTATCCAACTTTTGGACTGGGATTTCTGAAACGTGAATGTATTTTTCGCCAGTTGTATCCTTTCGATTTTTTTCACGATTTTCCATGGCGTTATGTTTTTTATCAAAGTTAGCAGCTATAGATGTTTTATGTGTTATATCATTCGGGTAAAAGGTTATGTAATTGAAACATGCGATTAAAGTTCTTTTTCAATTGCTTCCATAAATTCCTGTAAAGGAAAAGCGTCGCCCTGGTTTGTTAGTACGATTACAACGGTTTTTTCGTTGAGATTTCTCCAAATACAGGCTCTATAACCATTTAATCCACCGGTATGGCTTACGATTTTCTGACCATTTTCTTCTTTTATATTCCAGCCAAAACCATAATTAGAAATGCTTCCATCATTTAGCGTTGCAGTTTTATAGGCATTTTCCATTTCTTTTCTGCTAAGCAGCTTTTGCCCATAAAGAGCCTGTTCCCACATAAACAAATCTTTTGTCGTTGAGAAAATACTCCCATCGCCAGTAGTTAAAATTGAATAATCGTCGGGTTCTTTGTTTTTGTAGTAACCAATGGCTCTGTTTGTAATTGTGGGTTTTGTAGTGTCGTAGACAATAGTCCGATTTAAATTTAAAGGCTTGAAAATGGCTTCCTTGCAAAAACCGGCATATGATTTACCGCTTATTTTTTCAATAATTGCTGCTAAAATAATGTAGCCGGTATTACTGTACTCGAATTTTTCACCAGGCGAAAAGTTCAGGCTGTTTTTTGTAGCAAGCCATTGCATAACCTGCTCATTCGTAAGATTTTTTACATTAGGCATTTCCTTTTCATAATCGGGAATTCCTGAGGTATGATTGAGTAATTGGCGTATGGTAACTTTTTGTGTAAACTCCGGGATATTTGGGATATATAGTGAAATTGGATTATCGTATGCTAATTTTTTCTGCTCTTTCAATTGCATAATAGCCAAAGCTGTAAATGGCTTGGCAAGCGAAGCGATATAAAAAGAGGTATTACTGTTTAAAGGCTCTTTTGTCTTGAAATTGCTATAGCCTAAAACAGTGTCATAAAGGATCTTTCCATTTCTGGCAACTAAAAGCGCACCATTGAAAGCTCCTTTTTTGTTATAGCTGCTTGCTATTTCTTTAATGTTGTTTTCAGGTGTATTTTTACACGATATGAATACAATTACTGAGAGAACCAGAAGAAAGAAATGTTTCATGTTTATTTATTTTCTGTCAGGGCCAATTGTGACCTGGCTAATAGGGTAGTAATTGTGTTAGATAATCCCATTAAAATTTATTCTGAAATAGAAAATACAGAGAAACAATCCCAAAAGTCAGAATAGATGTCCGGAATGTCTGCTCATAGTATGTTAGTTCGTTTTTTTCTTTTGTTTTTCTATTTCGGAAAGCATTAGTTTATACTCTTCTACATTCCAGACTATGTCCCAGGTCTTTACATATTCAGAAATTGGTCCCAGTCCAACCTCTTCTCTTCGGTGGTCCACATTGTCAGGATCTTCCAGTGGCAGTACATAGTTTTTTGTGGTTTTACTGTCGTATCCAATCTGACTGCCGTAAATCTGTTTTTTTCCTTCTCCTAAAGCAACCCTGTCTTCCAAAAGAGCAAGCGCGCTACTTTGGGCGTTTTTATTTTTGACTGCTTCCCGCATCATAGGAAGGTATTTTTGCTGTGTTTCTAAATCTGAATGCTGTATTACAAGAAACAATGTCATATTTGCCTGAGCGCCTACTTTATTCGGACCAACCCAGCCTCTTTTGTCCAAAATGTCTTTTACTTTAATAAGGTTAATGCTGTCTTTATATCCCATAATTTTAGCTATACTGTCAGCCTGTTTGCTTTGGTTGCCAAATTCTTTTAGTGCGGTCATATAATGTTGGCGTATTGTTTGGTCATCATTATAAATAGCAATCAATTCTGCCTGAAGCGGCTTATCTATGCCTACTGTTCCTTTATCTATTTCTTGCTGTATTGCAGCTATAAGTTTATCCCATTTTTTATCGGTATGAAGCGTTTTCAGATCGGTATCTGATTTCATGTGCTGTAAGTTGGTCCAGCCATTTTTGAGAGCCTGATTCAGCCATTCAAAAGCCAAATCCTTTTTACCCGAAAGTGCAGCTGAGCAGGCTGCATTGTAATAATCATTACTGTTTTTCTGTTCAATTGTAAAGGCCTCCTTATATTTAGAGGTTGATTTTGCATAGTTTTTAATGTTGTAGAGTTGTTCGGCTTGGGCAATTGTGGAACGGTAATCTTGTCCAAAAGCATAGAAACAGGTTAATAGCAAAAGCAGGAATAATTTTGATTTCATTAGTTTGATGATTGATGATTGTTAATACAAACGAAGTTAAGAAAAAATAGGGCAGATGATTAAAGAAAAGTACTTTAGAGGCAGTTTGCTCTGCAAGTAGGTCTAATGACTGCTATTTCTTTTTAAAGAAAGTTTTTTCAAGTTCGGGCAGTTCTTTTTTATACTGCTCTACATTCCAGTCCAGTCCCATTTCCGACAGATAATCGGCTAGTGCTGGAAGTCCCACTGCAGCCCTGCGTTTGTCTACATTGTCCGGATCTTCGAGCGGAGCTACAAAACTGACATTGGTTTCCATATTCCAGCTAACCTGGCTGCCGTAAATCTGTTTTTTTCCTTGTTTTAAAGCGACACGGTCTTCGAGTAATGCCAGCGATGCGGCTTTTGCATTTCCTTGTTTTACGGCGGTTCTCATTACGGGAAGGTATTTTAGCTGTGCCGGTAAATCAGCATGCTGTATCACCATAAACAGTGTGGTATTGGCCTGGCTGCCAATTTTGTCAGCCCCAAGCCAACCGTATTTGCTGAGTATTTTTTCAACCTGAATCAGATTCAGTGAGTCGGTAATTTTCATGTTTTTGAAAAGTTCCTTTGCCTCTTTTGAGTTGTTTCCAAAACGGCTGATTGTTTCGTCAATCTGGTTGCGGTATTTCTGGTCTGATTCATCAATGGATAACAATTGTTGCGTAATGTCTTTGTAGACGATGTCTTGTCCAAATGTGGTAAGCGGGCAAGTGATGAAGAAGACCGCTAATAATTTTAATTTCATGATTTTTTTGATGATGATTTATTGAGTTCTAAACTATAAAAAAAATGTATTAAAAAAAGAAAAGCCTTTAAAAAAGGCTTATTCTTTATGATTGTTGATGATTATTTTCTGGCTGAATTTCTGGTTGTCTGAGGTCACCAGATCGATTATATAGACTCCTTTGCTTAATCCGCTTGTTGAAAACGAGTATTTGTCATTAATTCCCAGATTGTTTTTCTTGAAAATACTTTTGCCTGTAATGTCAAATAAGATGACAGAACGGATGTCTGCTAAATTTGGATTTTGCAGTATAAGGGTTTGATTTGTATTGTTTTGTGTGATGCCAAAATTGCTTTTGGTCACTTCACCTACACCTAAAACAGAATTAACAAAAGTAACGAAGAACCGGTCGTTATAAATTCCGGTTGGCAGGTTTACCTGATAACTGCCGTTTTTTATGTCGTGATAAGAGCCATCAGCCGCGTCATAGATATAAATCATCTGGTCCGGATCAAAACTGGTTACTTCCGGCACATAAAATTTGATGGATGCGTTGTTGGTTGCTTTTACTCCCACAGGAATTCTTTTACCCACATCAAAGCTTGTTCCCTGAATTACATATTTATTATTGTCAAGAAAGAAATAAGCATCATTGGGCAATTCGTCCGGAGCGATGCTTAAAGCATCAATACCAATGTCGACACCGTCTGTAGCTTCAGGAAGAAATACCAGGGCAATTTGTCGGGTAAATTCGTTATTCAGGATAATATTGAGTTTGAACTGTGCCTCAGTAATTGTTGTTTCACTTTCCGTTGCATTTGTCTCACCTGAATTTGTTGTTTCGTTACTGTTTTTTGAAATCTTCGGTTTGTTTGGGCGCTCGAACTGTGACAGCGGTCCGCTTTCTTTATAATAGGAACGATGCGAATTTTTTAGGGTTACAGTACCGTTAGAAGCTCCCTTAATCATAAATCCTTGCCCAACAGGAGCATATTTTCTTTCGATGACCAAACCTGAAGATGTTCCAACACCATTCAGAGAGCCATCAGAGTTATAGGAATTGAAAGTAGCGGGTACATATACTCCGTTTGAACCAAGACTGATAGGAGAATAAGCACCATAACCGCCTTTGTAGAGTCCGACGTTGTGTGAATTGACAGTTTTGTCCTGTTCCCAGTAATAGGCAATTCCTGTGGCGGCATTGTTTGTTGCGTCCAGAAGAAATGCATTTACGTTTAGGGCTGACGGATAAGGATTTCCGGTGAGTGTCAGGTTATTTGTTGCAACAGTTACCGATATATTTCCGTCATTCGGTTTGCCCCTGAAATCGTAACGTTGCGCGCCGGTTCCTCCCGGATTGTTTTGTATGCCATTAGCTTCGACTATAATCGGGTCGCTACCCGAAGTTCCTTTCATGGAGAATCCTTGGCCGGGAGCGAGGGTAGTAGCGCCACCAACATATATCCATTGCGAATAGGAAATGGAAGACAGGAATTTATAAATCCATCGGGACGATATAGCCAATGGATTGGCCGTGCCGTTAGAATTACTAGATGGAAGTATTATAGCCGGAGTACTGGCCGTTGAAGTTGTTGGCCTGTGAATCATTGAAATTCCGAAATTTTCATTTCCTGTAGCAGCCGAGGCATTGCCTACAGGTGAGCACCAATAGTTATAGTCGAAATTATCTGAAGTTCCTTCCTGAAAAACAGAAACTTTGCCGAGTCCTTTGTTTGCAGAAGTTGTTGTTGTTCCTTGCAATAACTGCGATTCGTTTCTCAGATAGATATTCCCATTGTTTTGCAGATTAATGTCTTGTTTTACATACAGAACCTGGTCTTTAGCGTACATATAACTGTTTGTACTGACATAGAGCTGTGCCTGAACTGCAGATGATAACAGTAAGGGTAGTAAGTATAGGAGCTTTTTCATGATTATTAGATTTGGGTTATTTAACACTCATGTTGAATGATCGAACCAGAAAGCTTTGTGCTGTGGTACCGGTACCCTGGTTGAGTCTTCTTATCCATAATTCTACAGAATCGCCTGTGTTAAGATAGACAGAGCCTTGTACGGGAAAAGACTGTATATAACCTGCATTGGTATCGATTATGGTTTCTGTAGCTACCTGCGGGTCGGTTCCACCGGCGGCCGGTATTCTCATGATAAAAAACGCATATTCAGTATTGCTTACACCGGAGACATTTCCAAAAGATATGGAACAGTTTACCTGAAATACCCTTCCTTTCTTGCCGGAGTAGGTAATCCGGTTGGTTTGGGTTGAGGTTGTCCTGTAAAGATTAGAACTAAGTCCTGCAGCAATAGTGAGTTTAACATTGGTAGCAAGTGTTCCTACCGGAGTCTGGCTCTGGGCTGTTCCGGTTCTGTCGAGATAAACGGTTCCGCTGGATTGCGAATCACCTTCATTGGGAATCCCCGTGCATCGTACTGACCAGCTATTGTTGAAATTAAAACCGGTATAGCTCCCCACCGTGTAAGGATTAATATATTTTCCCGTTGTAAGCGTTCCGGTAAAAACTACGGTTTCCATTACGGCATCGCCGGTGATGGTTGGGTTGGCAGAAACATCAAGCCCTATTTTTGTTCCGGTTACTTCACTAAAACCGCCTTGTTTGGTAACCAGTCCGAAAGTGCCCTGCAAGGTTTCATAGGTTCCGGAGTTATTTGAAAACCACCCCGCATTGCTTATCAGTAAACGGCTGATGTCTTTATAAATAATACCAGTAGTATTGTTGACATATTGTACGATACTGGTAAATACCAGTGCAAAGTTTTCCAGCTTTCCTACATTTGCGGATGAACTTATGATACAATCTCTTACAATCATACTTTGAGTTTGTGTGCCACCTCCTATGGATCCCGTTCCGGTAATATTAAATACATTTCCGGCTGTAGCCTGCAGCGTCAGCACGCGCATTGAACCGCCTGTTGTTCCTGTAAAGAGGTCGCCTGTTGCCTTAACCAGCTTGTCTTCTGATGAATCTGCACCTGCAATATAGGCATTATTGAGTTCTATAGGAAGGTCTACGTTAATTGTTCCGTTAATTTCATATAAGGTGGCAGCGTCCAGCAGGTATTTTGTATTTGAACCCGCTGTTTTTTCAGCCGCGAGTACAGTAGCCAGAACGTCTGTCGACCTGATGAGTTTGTATTTCAACCTTCCGTCTTTGCCATTGTTGATTTTTATCCAGGAAGTTGTTGGAGTGTCGTAGAAATAAAACGATGCCAACGTAGTGTCATAAACAATCATTCCGTTGGCAGGAGTTGTAATCGCTGCCCTTTGGGCGGTTGTCATTCTTGGAGTTACGAATCCCTGTGTGGTAGATTCTACATGAAGTGCGGCTGTTGGTTCTGGCGTGGTAGTGCCAATCCCAATTTGCGAATATCCGGTCATGCTTACCAATAGCAAAAGCACCATCGGAATGGTTTTAGTAATTGTCGTCATAGCAATATGATTTGAGGTATCTCAAATTTAAATAAAAATTATTGAAGATTTATTATTAAATAAATAATTAACAAATGAATATTGCTTTTTATACTGATTTTACTGATAAAATAATAATTCACATTTAGTGAATTTATTTGTAATATATAATCTTTTAATGCGAAAAATTATACAAATAAAAAAGACCCTTGTAAGGGTCTTTTCAGAAAGTATACTAAAATTGTTTTTAGTCAAGAAGATGAAATAGTTCCGGATTGCTTTCTTCTCCGTTTACAATGATGGAAAGTTTGTGCAGGCCTGGATAAAATTTACGTGTTGTAATAGGTTTGAATGATTGCTTCCTTTTGATGGTTTCTTTTTGTCCGGCAAAATAAGCCCTTTCACTTATCTTAAAAACTTTTTTAGATAACTGTCCGTTTGCTTTGTTGTAATAAACAGCATATTCCAGACGGATGTGTTTTGGTTCCTTATTGGTATTGTTAACTGTAAATTCAAACTCAAGACTTTGGGGTAACTTTATTTGTGGCGTGTTAATATGAAAACCGGAAGTCTCCAAACCTTTGCTGTCAAGTCCGTAATGGCTTAGTATTTCGGGATGTCCCTGCTTGAGTAATGTCCGGCTGCCGTGTTTAATAATAGCATCGGTTTCCTTGCTATGGCCTTTCCATTGCCGGGCAATAGACAATATGATATGCGGGTGGTCTTTTGCAATATCATTAAGGTTGTTAGCGACACTGCGACGAACATATTCTGACGGGTCGTTTTTCAGGTTTTCTAAAATTGGCAATATAGCTGTCGGGTCTTTTTTTAATTCCGGTAACGCCATAGCCCATGGTAGCCTTGGACGGCTTCCTTCGCTCGCCAATCTCCTTACCTTATGACTTTTGTGTAATGACCATTTTTCCATCTGTTCAATCATCTGGTTGCCATATCTGACAATAAATGGCCTTACGGCAAATTCGCAGGATATAAATTGTGTTACAAACTCGATTGATTTTACGGCGTTACTATAATCATCCAGGCCATAGGTTTCAATATAATCAGGGAAAAAGATATAGGCAAGACTGTCTTCTCCATGTTGGTTTTCGCGGAGAAGATGGATTGTCTTTTCTAAAATGCCGGAAGCTGCTCCAAAATCATCGGGCATAAAATTACGCAGTACTTTTGTCGTATGGCGCATTCTGTCTTTCAATTCTTTTTGAGAAAATGAATCGTCAAAGATTTGAGCAACGAAAGTTTTCTTTTCAAAAGAAGGAACAGTTTGTTGTAAAATATTGGCTAGCCGGTCGTAAAAAACAGGTGAGTAAATGTCTTTGAGGGCGCTCATGCAAACGGGTTATTTTATGGTGTGATTAATTCTGTAGCCTTTGAAGGTAACGTGATACTTATGATTACCAAAAGTAAAGAAATTACAGAAGCAACGGTACGGATGCTGTGAAGATTATTCCAGGGAATTTCAAAATCTCTACGGGCCCTGCTGATTTCTTCAAGTGTTGCGGTTTTTAAGGGGAAAGCGTCGAGTGCTTCATTCAAGGGCACATTTCCAAAAATGGTGACGCCAAAAGTACCGCAGGCATAAAGTACAAAAGCGCCAAGCAAAAGCAGGAATTTTGGTGAATCCCATGTAGTAAAATTGAAGAAAAGGCTTATGGGGAAAAACAGGAATGTTCCCATAAAGCTCAAAAAGAACAAAGGGTTTAATATGGCCCTGTTGATGGACTGCATTGCTGCAAGATAACCGGAATCATCCAGTTGTTTTAGTCCGGGATTTACAGAGCAGGAGTAGCTGTAAAATAACCCTGCTATCAGGGCCAGCATCAGGGTTGAAATAATGAGTGTCAGTGTTGCCATAGTTGTTTTTTTCATGATTAGAGGTTTTATTTTCGTAATGATTTTATATAGGTTGCCACAGATTCAATTTCTGTTTGCGATAGTCTCTTTTCCCAACGGGGCATGCCTCTCCTGCCTTTAGAGATTACCAAAATAAGTTCAGTATTTTCCAAGCGGCTTAGTTGCAGATTTTTTGCTCCAAAAAGCCCTTTTGTGCCATCACTTCCATGGCATCTTTGGCATTTGTGCTCAAAAATAGATTTGCCTTCGGCGCTATTGTTTTGCGCTTTAGTCTGGTGAATGTTTATTATCAGAAGGCTGATGTATAGAAATGTTTTCATGTTTTTTTTAGCAAAGTTGCCTGGAAAAACAGAAAGAAAATAGAATCAAACCGACACAATGGGTTGTGCTGCAAAATTGTTTTCAAATTCTGACAGATACAGTTTTGGGGTCACGCCGGTAAATTCTTTAAAAGTGCATATGAAATGTGACTGGTCTGAAAAGCCATTTTCATAGGCAATGTCAGAAAGTTTGGTGTAGTCATATGTATGCAGCTGTGTCAGAGCGGAACGAAACCGGCAGACTCTTGCGAAAAGGCGGGGAGATATGCCAATGGAGTTTTCAAATCGTCTTTCAAATGTGCGTTCCGACAGACTGAATTTTTTATGCAAATCGGTCAGGATAACCTCACCGTTGTAACGGATAATGGTTTCTGTGGCCTGCTGCAATATGAGGTCGGAATTGTCTTTTGAAGCAATCGTTAGAAGAAAATCGGAAATAAGCCTGATTTGATTTTCGACAGAAGTGGCTTCGGATAATTTTTCCAGCAAAATGGGCGTTTCCTTTGGCTGTAGCAATGATATATCCAGGCAGGTATCTGTAATTTCGCTCGCATTGATTCTAAAAAGAGAACCCAATACGTGCGGTTTTAGGTAAAAGATAATTTTGGTGAATTGTCCGAAAGAAAAAAGATTAATTGGTTTTATGGTCTGTCCGTAAAGATAAAAGCTGGAAAGCTTTTCGTTACAGGAATCCGTAAAAAAGCCATGATTGGATTGGCTGAATAGAATACCCGGACAGCCGTCTGCAAAAAAACGCAGGTAACTTTCAGACTGCAGGGAAGCGCCAGAGGTAATTACCTCAATATGTTTTACAAATGCCGATAGCTGTAATGTTGGCGCTATGGAATTAAAATTCATCGCGTTTCTGTCTGTAGTTCATACAAATATACTAAATGTGTTTTGGAGAAAATAAAAAGTGGGGTTGTATTAGCATACAGAATTATGCCTTTGTTAATTGCAACTGAGAATTTCTATAGGATTATAACAAATTATAATATAAGCCTAAACTTTCTTCTCGTTAAATCTGATTATATTTACGTAAAGTAAAACGTATCATTAATTCCTTTAAATTAGAATTTATGGATAATAATAAAATACCTTTTGAGGAATCTCTGGAGAGGCTTTTTGTTGAAGAAAGTGCTATTCCGGAACAGTTCCGAATCGGGGAAATCCACCAAAAAGAATACCTGAGCAATGGTGAAATGAAAAAATGGAGCGGAGAAGTCCATGAAGTCTATTCGCCTGTTTATATAAAAACAGCCAGCGGGTTGCAGCCAAAACTGATAGGGAGCTATCCGGTTGGAACCCCAAAAGAAGCACAGGCATCGCTTGATGCCGCTGTAGAGGCTTATAATGATGGGAGAGGAGAGTGGCCAACCATGAGCGTATCTGAAAGAATCCATCATGTGGAGCAGTTTACGGGCAGGATGATTGCTAAAAAGGAAATGGTAGTCAGGCTCATTATGTGGGAAATTGGAAAATCCTATGCTGATTCTGTAAAAGAGTTTGACAGGACGGTGGAGTATATTTATGCCACAATCGATTCGCTAAAAAACCTGGACAGGGATTCTTCACGCTTTGAAATTGCCGAAGGTATAGCCGCCCAGATTCGTCGTTCACCACTTGGAGTAGTACTTTGTATGGGACCATTTAATTATCCGTTAAATGAAACTTTTACAACATTGATTCCTGCACTGATAATGGGAAATACTATTCTCTTTAAACCACCCAAATTTGGAACCCTGCTGCATTATCCTTTGCAGGAAGCTTTTCAGGAAAGTTTTCCAAAAGGTGTCATCAATGTCATTTATGGCAGAGGCAGTGATATTATTCCGGGATTAATGCATTCAGGGAAAATTAATGTACTGACGCTCATAGGTTCCAGCAAAGTAGCCAATGAGTTGAAAAAGCAGCACCCAAAAGTAAACCGTCTTCGTGCCGTATTAGGATTGGATGCAAAAAATGCTTCAATCATTACTTCAAAAGCGGATATTGGTTTAGCTGTTAAAGAAACTATTACGGGTTCATTATCATTTAACGGACAGCGTTGCACGGCTTTGAAAATAGTATGGGTTCATCGCAGTATAGCCGACCAGTTTTTAAGTGAATTCAGCAAAGCGGTGAGCAATTTGAAATTTGGCCTCCCATGGGAAGAAGGAGTATCTTTAACACCACTACCTGAACCTTATAAAATAGAGTATCTGAATGATTGCATTAAGGATGCCGAAGAACATGGTGCCAAGGTAGTAAATGAAAACGGTGGCGTATCAAAAGCGTCCTTTTTCTATCCGGCCGTAGTTTATCCGGTAAATGAAAAGATGAAGCTTTATCATGAAGAACAATTCGGGCCTATTATTCCGGTGGTTCCTTTTGATGATGTCGAAGAAGTAATCCAATATCTGATAGATGCTCAATACGGACAGCAGGTAAGTATTTTTAGTAGGGATGCTTCTGAAGTAGGGGCACTTATCGACCCGTTAGTGAATCAGGTAAGCCGTGTCAATATCAACAGCCAGTCGCAACGTGGACCCGATATTTTTCCTTTTACGGGAAGAAAAGACAGTGCAGAGGGAACTTTGTCTATTCCGGATGCCATCCGTTCGTTTTCCATCCGTTCGTTAGTGGCTTTTAAAATGAATGATGCCAATAAGGAACTTATTAATGAGATTGTAAATTCGGATAAATCTAATTTTCTAAGTACTAAATTTATATTTTAGTTGAAAGTCGATAGTCGATAGTCGATAGTCGAAAGTCAAAAGTCGATAGTTGAAAAGGTCTGCCTATGGGTGGGCCTTTTTTAGTTTTCTTCGTTTTCAAGAATTTTAATCATCTTGAAGGATTTCAGCAAATGAAAAAGTCCGGGTAGAATTATCAGTCCACCAATGATAAGGGAAATGCCCAGAATGGTTATCGTGCTTTCCGGAGCCATATCGTCCAGTAAGCTGATTTGTCCTGTTTTGGTAATGATAAGGTTAGGGAAATGGGCGCCTACGGCGGCAGAAAGAATCAGCAATACCTGAAGTCCAGCTAAAAACCGGCACCATACTATTTTTCCTTTTCGGATGCTTTTCCAAAGCGGAATCAGTAACAATCCCGATACTGCTACTGCGCCAATGGCGTAATAATTTTTGAGTACGTCGAGAACAAATTTATTTTCTTCAAAGTAGGCTACGGCAAGTGTCACAAATCCTAAAATAACCACTACCCACGTAGCTATTCCTGCTTTACGGATATACATTCTCCTTTCATATTCTGTAGCTTCTCCAATCAGGAAAGTAGCAGAAAGGAATACGCATAGCGCACTGAAGAAAAATCCGGTGAGGATAGGAAACGGCTGTAACCATGGTTTTACATAAACGGAGGCAAAATCGGCATTAGGAGTATTTTCAAGAAGAACAATATTACCGCTAATCAAAGCTCCATATGTCATGCCCAGAAAAATTGGAGTAACAAGACATGAAAATTCAAACATGCGGTCGTATAACAACTGTGATTTGTCTTTTACGGCATCATAATGGCGGAAAACAAATGCAACACCGCGAAGTGTAATGCCCAGTAAAATTAAGGTCAGCGGAATGTGGAGGTAAATAATGATAACGTTGTAAAATCCGGGAAAAGCAATCCAAAGAATTACAATCAGGATGATAATCCAGATGTGGTTGGCTTCCCAGACGGGGCCCATAACGCTATAAACCCTTTTCTTGATAGAGACCTGGTGGTCTTTTGATGAAAAAAGTTCCAATATTCCGGCACCAAAATCAGCGCCACCCAGCAAGGCATAAAGGAATAACGAAAACAATGTAAAGAATAAGACAACGTATAGCATAATCTTTAATTTTCAGAGTTATTGAGTACTTTAATCTGACGTATCATCAGCCAGGTTACCGCAACGGAAAGGACGGCATATAGGATTACATAAAGGTAAAAGCTATAAATCATTCCCGGCATTGGCGTAACCGCATCTTTGGTACGCATCACATTATGGATAATCCAGGGTTGTCTGCCTACTTCCGTAACAATCCATCCGGCTTCCAGAGCCAGAAAACCGACAGGCGCCAGACAGGCATAAAACAGCCAGTACTTTTTGGAGGCCTGCCATTTTTTCTTTTTAAGGCTTATAAAATAAAGCAGTCCCGAAAACATGAGCAGTGTTCCAAGGCCTACCATAACCTGAAAAGCGTAATGGGTGATAGCAACCGGAGGATGGTCTTCTTTTGGGAAGTCGTTCAGGCCTTTAACCTCGGCATTAAAATCACCAAAAGACAAGAATGAAAGTGCTTTCGGGATTTCAAGTTTATAACTAACCGTTTGAGTTTCTTCGTCTACAATCCCGCCAATATAGAGTGGTGCCCCTTTTTCGGTTTCATAATGGGCTTCCATAGCCGCCAGCTTTACCGGCTGTCTTTGGGCAATGTCTTTGGCAGAAAGGTCACCGCTCAAAGGTTGTAACAGTGCCGCGACAGCTCCAAAAACGATGGCTATTTTGAAAGCCTCCAGGTGGAGTGCTACGTTTCTGTTTTTATAAATCTGCCAGGCATGAATTCCCGCTACCGCAAAAGAAGTAGCGACAAAGGCGGCCAATGTCATGTGTAAGGCCTGCGTAAACCATGCCGGATTAAGAAAAGCTTTTAAAGGGTCAATATTGAGAAATTGACCGTTTACATAATCAAAACCGGAAGGAGCATTCATCCAGCTGTTTGCCGAAACCACCAATATTCCGGAAGCAACCCCGGAAAGCCCCACAATGATTCCTGTTAGCAAATGGAATTTTTCCGGCAGTTTGTTCCAGCCATACAGATAAAATCCCAGAGCCAGTGCTTCTACAAAAAAAGCGGCTCCTTCGAGTGAGAAAGGCATTCCGATTATTGGCCCGGCGTGTTTCATGAATTCGGGCCATAATAATCCCAATTCAAAGGATAAGGCCGTGCCCGAAACGGCACCCGTCACAAAGAAGATAGCGACGCCTTTTTGCCAGGATTTTGTCAGTTTGAGAAAGACAGGTTTTCTTGTCTTTAGCCATTTGTAATGTGAAAGTACCATAAAGAAAGGCATTACCATTCCAATACAGGCAAAGACAATATGGAAAATGAGGGTAAATGCCATCTGCATTCTTGCAGCATCTAAATTATCCATAAGAGTTTCAATTTAGCCTAACAAAGATAGTTCAGAAAAGGCAGGAATCCTTGTTTTTTCTGACTTAAATTGATTAAAAATGAAGATTTTGGCTGTAAAATATAAAGTGAAATAAAACCATTTCTTTAACAAAAAGATAGCTTTAGGATTGAAGCCCGAAGAAAAAAATACTTTGTATCAAAAAAATCATAAAAGAGCCAGTTTTATGGAAGGATTTAGCGTTTTTGTTAATAGTGAAAAATAACAATTTTTGATATTTCTGTTTTTTGATTTGATTTGGAATCGGCAAAAAATAGTATCTTTGGAGCAAATAAATAGCATAATGACCACAACTGAAATGTCTACCGAACTTGAACAGTATTTCCAGCAATTCCGAAATAATATTATTGGGATTGACCAGGAATTTATTTCTCCTTTTGGGAAAAAGAAAATCATTTATACGGATTGGACAGCGAGTGGCCGCCTTTATCGCCCGATAGAGGAAAAGCTTATGAATGATTTTGGCCCGTTTGTAGCCAATACGCATACGGAAACTACGGTTTCCGGAACGGCAATGACCATGGCCTATCACGAAGCACGACATATTATCAAAAAGCATGTTAATGCCAACGAAGATGATATACTGATTGCAGACGGAACGGGTATGACGGGTGTAATTAATAAATTCCAAAGAATCCTGGGTTTGAAAATTCCGGAAAACCTTCGCGAATTTACTGCCATTCCGGATGAAAAACGACCTGTTGTTTTTGTTTCGCATATGGAGCACCACTCTAACCAGACTTCATGGCTGGAAACTATTGCTAAAGTAGAAGTGATACCGGCCTGTGAAAAAGGATTGCTTTGTATGGATAGTTTTAAGGCGCTTTTGGAGAAATACAAAAACCATACGCTAAAGATTGCTTCCATAACTTCCTGCTCAAATGTTACAGGTATCAGAACGCCGTATTATGAAGTAGCAAAACTCATGCATCAGAACAATGGTGTCTGTTTTGTAGATTTTGCCTGTTCGGCTCCGTATGTTGATATTAATATGCATCCGGAAGATAAGGAAGCCTATTTGGATGCTATTTTCTTTTCGCCGCATAAATTTTTGGGCGGACCTGGTACTTCAGGAATTTTAATTTTTAACAAAAAGCTGTATAAAAACATGATTCCGGACCATCCGGGTGGTGGAACTGTATCGTGGACAAACCCTTGGGGAGAACATAAATATCTTGATAATATAGAGGAACGCGAAGATGGCGGTACTCCTGGTTTTCTTCAGGCCATCAAGACCGCTTTGGCTATACAGCTCAAAGAAAAGATGGGTGTGAAGAACATACTAAAAAGAGAACACGAAATAATCGATTATGTTTTTTCTGAACTGGGTGCTATTCCCAATATCACTATTTTGGCAGACCAGCATAAAGACAGATTGGGCGTGATTTCCTTTTATATTGACGGTTTGCATTTCAATCTCGGAGTAAAACTGCTGAATGATAAATTCGGAATACAGACCCGGGGAGGTTGCAGTTGTGCCGGAACTTACGGGCATTATTTACTGCATGTTGATGAAGAAACTTCGCACGACCTGACGAATTCTATTACAGCAGGTGACCTGATTAGAAAACCGGGATGGATTCGAATGTCAATTCATCCTACTACTACCAATGCAGAGATTCAGTTTGTCTGTGAAAGTATCAAAGCGGTAGCCCAAAACCACCAGGAGTGGGCTAACGAATACGAATACCATAAAAACTCGAATGAGTTCACCCATAAAAATGCTTCAAACCCCGAAAAAGAGTTGGTGAAACAGTGGTTTAGTACTATTTAGGAGATTTGTCGCGGAATTTCCAGCGTTTGTGCGTCCACAGATAATATTCCGGAGCTTTTAAGATTTGTTGTTCTACCATGTGAAGAAACATATCAGAAATCTGGTAGTTTGGAATTTCTTTCGGATGGTCCACCATTTCGGCAAAAGTGGCTTCATAATAACCGCGTTTGGTTTTGACCACATCCACAAAAATTACATTCAGGTCCATTCGTTTGGCAATCATTTCGGCTCCTGTATGCATGGGTACCCTTACGCCAAAAAAATCTCCCCAATGAAAAGCTTTGGATGCTTTTGGAGATTGGTCGCTGGCAAAGCCATAGACGCCTTTTATGCCATTTTTTTGATTTTCATGGATAACATTGATGGTTTCTTTCGTATCGATAAGATGCGCATGGAATTTGGCACGGATGTTTCTTACCAGTTTGTCAAAATATTTGTTGCGAATTGTTTTATAGATGGCATAGCCTTTAAAAGTAATTTTTCGATTCATTGAAATCAGCCATTCATAACTTCCGTAATGAGAACAGAACAGGGCTATGCTTTTTCCTCTTTTTTCCATTTCAAGATATACTTCGAGGTTGGTGAACTTGAAACGCTTTTCAATTTCCGAATCCGAAATGGTCATTGTTTTTATCATTTCGACAAAATTATCGCAGAAATGATGGTAGAATTTTTTTTCAACGATGCGTTTTTCCTGTTTGGAAAGATGGGGAAGGGCAATATCGAGATTCTCCCTAACCGTCTTTTTTCTATAACCGATGACGTAATAAACAAGCAGATATATGCAGTCAGAGAAAAAATAAAGTACTCTAAAAGGCAATATTGACATCAGCCACAAGAACGGATAAAGAATAATAAAAAGTAGTAACTGCATTCTGGGAATATTTTATGCAAATATAAGGCTTATGCTGTTAAATAGTATAGTGCTTTTACAATTGATAAGGAAAGGGTTTGTATTTTTACGCTCAAATTACCTCTTATGAATATTTTTCTTATCGTTATTATTGCCCTGAATTTGATTGTTAGTTTCAAAGGATTCAACGATTTGTCTTTTTTCAGAAAATATGAATTCCATGTAGGCAGCATTCGTGCCGGTGAGCAGATTCGTATGTTTTCTTCAGGATTCCTTCATGTAGATATTGCGCATCTGGCATTTAACATGCTGACGCTTTATTTGTTTGCTCCTTATGTAATTGCAGGATTGGGTTCGTTTACTTTCCTTATGATTTATGCCGGAAGCCTTATTTTAGGTAATCTGTTGACTATGGCTTTACATAAAAATGATTATAGCTACAGGGCAGTGGGAGCATCAGGAGCGGTAATAGGAGTGGTTTATGCTGCTATTCTGGTACAGCCCGCGTTAGAAATTTATTTTATGCCGGGTTATATTTTTGGAATTATCTATCTTTTATATTCGATTTACGGAATGAAATCCAAAAGTGATAATATTGGCCATACGGCACATTTTGGAGGAGCTATTGGCGGTTATATTATTACTCTGTCACGTGCGCCTGTTATTATTTCCGAAAACACTTTTACGGTAATCATACTTGCTGTTCCTATTGTCATACTTTTTATCATGGCTAAGACAGGAAAATTGTAATTTTTTTTAAATGTTTTTTACAGCGGCCTGTAATTTTATAAGGCTTAGCTTTCAGTATTTTAGTGTTAAAAATAATTAGTTATTTATTTAAAAAACCTGTATTTTTATACTGGTTTTGCAAAAAACATGACCAAAAAGAGAAGGCAATTCTGATATTGGCACGTAATTTGGAAATACTCAAAAAAAAATAAATACAAACACTATGAAAAAAACAATTTTTATCCTGATGACCATTTTCGCAACAGCCGCACAGGCGCAAGAAATTAAGCAAGTTCCACAGATTAACGTTTCTGGGGAAGGAAAAATTAAAGTAACACCAGACTATGCTATCATTTCGATTGGTGTTGAAAACACAGGGGCTGATGCAGCAGAAGTCAAAAAGAAAAATGATGCAACAGTTGATGCAGTAATCAAATACTTAAAAGGCTTTAAATTGCCTGCATCAGACTACCAGACAAAACAGGTGTACCTGCACAAAAGCTACGATTATAACAAAAAGAAAAACACTTTTGTAGCATCACAACAGATTACGGTGACACTTAAGGACCTGTCTAAGTATGATACTTTAATGATGGGATTGGTTGATACCGGAATCAACAACATTAATGGAGTAGAATTCAAGTCTACAAAAGTAGCACAGCTTGAATCTGAAGCCAGAAGAGCAGCTGTAGCCGATGCAAAAACTAAAGCGATGGATTATGCCTCTGCATTGAACCAGAAAGTAGGTAAGGCTATCATGGTTTCTGACAACTCTCAAACACACTATCCGGTTCCGGTAATGTATGCAATGAAAGCAGAAGCTGCCGGTGATGCAATGTCAAGAGAAACTTTGGCAATTGGAGAAATAGAAATTACGGCCAACGTAACAATAAGCTTCTCTTTGGAATAATAGCTGAAAAAATTAATAAAAAAGCCTGGGGATTTCCCCGGGCTTTTTTTCTTGGTGTAAGATGTTATTTAATCTCATAATTTACAGTAATTTAGTCAATACCATATCTTCAGGAATAACAAAATCAGAATCGTCCGGTTCTACGCCGTTACTACAGGGTCTGGTATGAAAATAACGAGTATCAGTAGTTCGTTTCCAATAGAGTTTTTCGGGATTACTGTTATTGTATATAATATCTAAACTTCCAAGTTTTCTTCTTCGATGACAATTGTTAGTAGAAGGTTCTGTGTAATAAAAACCAATAGTGTAATTTACAACAAAGTTGCTTTGTATCTGACTTGGTTTTGTATTTATAAGCCCTTGTTCCCTTGGATAGCTGTTTGTACCGTAATTGTCATAAATAACCCTGCCATTTTTTTTGTATAAGAATTTTGTGAAAAGTTTGTCCCCAAATACATTGTAATGCTCATTTTCCATTACCTTTTCTTTAAAGAATGTAATTTTGAAGTAATTTGTTCCGTCATCATAAATCCAGGTTCCTATAAGGTTTTGGAGTTTGTTATTGGTATCTTTATAGTAACTGTTTGGATAATCCATGTAATTATTTCGCAGACGTTCTTCAATAGGCCTTACAATTTCTTGCCCTTTCATTGAGAATGTAATTAATAGCAGTGCTATTATTACAATTGTATTTTTTAATTTTTTCATACCATATCAATTATATTTCGTGTGTATAGCCCATTTATAATTTCCGTCTGCATCCAGAGTTGCAGAGAAAAGGGTCAGGCCTGTTGTATGTTCTTTTAGAAAGTCAATCAGGTAATCCGATAATAGTTTATCATATTCTATATTGGGTAAAATACAGTTACAATCCCGCACTGCTTTTATTCTCACATCTTCATAATACTTTAAATTGAAATTATCTTTAAAATTTTCATCTGACATCTTATTCGCAAAATTTTTAGCTTTTCGTGGATTAGTTACCCTAAGCGCAAAAATGCCTAAATCTGAAACCAGTATTGAGGTTATGTTCTCAGCATCAGGAGCCTCATGCTCTTTCTTTCGTTTGTAATAATAACCCATTCCATCAGTATCTTCAGATGAAAAGACAGGCTCTAAACCAGGGGAATGGTGCATGTGTATTCTTACTATAGAATGCTCATATACGAGACCGAAATCTATTCCTGCATATTGGGGTCTTTCGACTTCTACGCGATATTCTACGGATTCATCGTTGTAATCTTCTATAAAAAATTCTGCTCCCAGTTCCATTCGAGCGGTTCTTACGGCTCTATGAAGTTCTTCAATTTTATCCTTAACTTCTGTTCTGTTTGTAATTCTGTTTAATTCCTTAATATGGTTTCGCATATTATTTCTGTCGGGTAGTACAGGCGTAGTTATTAGGTTATTGTCACCTTCAGGTATACTTCCTGTGCCTGTATCTTCTCTGCCCGGGCTTCCATCACCGCCGCCACCGCTGCCCGGACCAACACTAACGCCTCCCGTATTTCCGTTTCCAGTGGTTGGGCCGTGGCCAATGCCACCACTGGAAAGACAGCCTTTATTGATAAAAAGGACGGTATATTCTTCTTTTGTCCAATTTGAAGCACATCTGCCATCATTATCTCCTTTGTCTGTGATCCTGTTTCCGTTTTTGTCATCGCAGTAATTTTTTGTTATTATTGCTACTCTAACGCAATTACTGCCATTGCCCCCAATATTGAATTTTGATTGGGTTTTGATTTCCAGTAATGTCGTTGGGGCCAGATTCTTTGGTTGTATACCAGAGGCAAGCAATTCTCTTTCTTTATCGGAAAGGAAATATTCCGCAATATATGCCGTGTATTCCTTCCCGTCAGAAACGAGGATTAAATTTTCGATCCTGCTATTTCCGGGTTCACTTATGATTCGAAAAGTAATGGTATGAAACTCACCTTTGCTAATGCGTATGGCATTTTCGGTATCGATATTATAACCGTAATTTTTTATATTGACTGACCTAGCCCGTAGTGCACCACTTTCTTCAGATTGCAAATCAGTTAGTTTTTGCAGAACAGCGTTGTTTTTGCTTAAATCTGAAAAGCTGAGGTTTTCCAGTTTCAGTTCAGGATTGCCCTTTGGTCTATTCTTTTCGAGTGGGTCAGTTTCACATGCAGAGGCAAATAATAGCATACAAATTATTGCGACTCTGGAAATAGCCTGTTTTTTTCTTCTCGGCTTCATATGGCTTATAATTTAGATTTTGGCGTATCTCTTTAAGAAAAAACATATGTGGGAGTAGATAAGCAGGTTGCCCTGACAAAAAAGAGTTTTTTACGAAAATAGTAGTTTTTTAATTGATTGTCAATCAGTTGTGTTTTTTAATCGGTATTAAACGATTACAAATGTTTAATTAGTAATTGTTTAGAGATGATTTTTAGAGCTATCTTAGCTAAAGAGCGGGATTACTATAGATTGTGGCAATATGAAAGGATGGAGGTTCTGAAATAGTAATCCAATTTATTTTGAATCTTATTTCTGCCAAATAATGGTTATGTGTTTTGGGAATTTGACATAAAACAAAAAAACCTGTAAATCTAAATTTACAGGTTTTGTGTTTGTTGTGGGGGGAGCAGGATTCGAACCTGCGAAGGTTTCCCAACGGATTTACAGTCCGTCCTCGTTGGCCGCTTGAGTATCCCCCCCGCCTTGCTTATTGCGGTTGCAAATATAGCACTGTTTTTAGTTTATGCAAGTCTTTTTTGTAGATATTTTACAACAAAATTTTAATGTATTGGTAATGAATAAAATAAAAAAATCTCCACAAGGGAGATTTTTATGATTTGTTTCGGAATATGAATTAAGCGCCTAAAAGTTCTTTTACTTTTGCTCTCAATTCTTCTCCACGAAGGTCTTTTGCTACAATTTTTCCTGAAGCATCAAGGATGAAAGTTGCAGGAATTGAAGTAATGTTGTATTTCTTAGCAATAGGGTCTTGCCAGAATTTCAGGTTTGAAACGTGTGTCCAGGTCAATTTATCAGCCTCAATAGCTTTTTTCCAGCTTTCTGCTTCACCTTCTCTGTCAAGAGATACTCCAATGATGTTTAATCCTTTATCGTGGAATTCATTGTATAATGCCACAACGTTTGGATTTTCCTGACGGCAAGGTCCACACCATGAAGCCCAGAAATCAATGATGGTTACTTTTCCTAAAGATTCTTTAAGGGAAACTGTTTTTCCTTCCGGGTTTTTAGCTGAGAAATCAGGTGCTTTTTTACCAATTTCAACTGCCAGACGGTTCTCTAATTTTTCCTTGATTGCTTTTCCCGGCTTCGTGTTTTTTAATTCAGAAGTAAGGCCATCGTATATTTTCTGGATTCTTGCGAAATCAGGCTCAGGTGTATTGAAAAGGCTTTGCGTAATCAGTGCACTGATGAATGATTTTGGATTTTTCTCAGAATAAGAGTAATACTTCTCGATAAGCGGCTCCTGAATTTTTCCGTATTCTTTCATCAACTGGTTGATTACTGCAGTATCTTTTGCTTGTTGTGCAGCCGTCATTTTTTCCATATTCATCTGTTGGAAAGCCATAGCTTTTTTCTGAATATCTTTCTGGATAGCCTGAGTATCTGTCTTGAACTTTGTTAATTCTTCGTTGTTATACGTTCCGGTAACTTTTGATTTTCCAAGCGTATCTTTGTCAACAGCAATATTGATTTTACCATTTTCAAGAACGAAATCAATTTCTCCTTGTTTTGTTTCTATTCTTAAAGAGTGGATAGATGGTTCTGTAGCGGTACCTTTAAGTTCAAATTTTCCATTTTCAACTTTTACGGTATCAACAGGAATCATTTTTCCCATGATTTCTTCATCCTGTTTTTGAAGAATTACGGTTTTTCCATTTTCGACACCGGTTACTGTACCTGTAATGATATATTCGCCATCACCTGATTTGTTACAGGAAACCATGAATGCCGTAACAGAAAGCAATAAAAGGATTTTTTTCATTTTTAATTTCATTTTTGAATTTAGTTAGCAAAAGTATTTAAAATTATAATCGGATTATGGCAAACTGCCTAAATTTTAAGAATTATTTATTGGTTGACGGACAGACAAATGCGGTCAGTGGAAGGCCTGTTTTTCTAATACCGGCTATTCCTTTTTCCACATTAATCATGTTGTGGTAGCCTCTTGCTTTTAGTATGGATGCCATAATAACTGAACGATAACCTCCGGCACAGTGCAAATAGAAGTTTTCATCTTTTGGTACTTCAGCTAATTGCTCGTTGACAAAATCCAAAGGAATATTTAAGGCATTCTCAACGTGTTCTGCATTGAACTCTCCCGGTTTGCGGGCATCAACAATAATGCTTTTTTCGTTTACTTCGGATTGAAATTGTTCCGGAGAAATTGATTCAATACTGTCTGTTTCAAAGCCGGCTTCTTTCCAGGCGGCAATGCCACCTTTCAGGTATCCCAATGAATTGTCAAAACCAACTCTGGAAAGTCGGGTAATGGTTTCTTCTTCTCTTCCTTCCGGGGTGATTAGCAGCAACGGTTGTTTTACATCCCGAATCAAAGCACCAACCCACGGTGCAAATCCTCCCTGGATGCCAATGAATATAGAACCGGGGATGTGGCTTTTTACAAAATCATCTTCATGGCGAACGTCCAATATCAGCGCTTCGGATTGGTTGGCAATAGCTTCAAACTCTCTCGGAGTTAGTGGCTTGAATGATTTTTCCAATATGTTGTCAAGACTTTCATAACCCTGAATGTTCATCATTACATTTTGAGGGAAATAAGCCGGTGGAATTCCCAATCCGTCAAGAAGCTCTGCTGTAAATTCTTCACGGGTCATGTCTGCCCTTAAAGCATAATTTGTTTTTTTCTGGTTGCCTAACGTGTCTGTAGTTTCCTTGCTCATGTTTTTTCCGCAGGCACTGCCGGCTCCATGGCTTGGATAAACAATTAAATCATCAGGAAGTATCATGATTTTGTTTCGAAGCGAATCGTATAGATGAGAAGCCAGTTTTTCCTGGGTCAGGTCGCTTGACATCTTTTGTGCCAAATCAGGACGCCCCACATCACCAATAAACAGGGTGTCACCGGTAATGATGCCGTGTTGCTTTCCGTTTTCGTCCGTAAGCAGATAACAGGTACTTTCCATCGTGTGTCCCGGTGTATGGATTGCCTTTATGGTATAGGCTCCCACTTTAAATTCCTGTCCGTCTTCAGCGATGATGGCTTCAAAATTAGGTTTTGCCGTAGGACCGTACACAATCTGACCACCTGATTTTTTTGCAAGGTCCAAATGGCCCGAAACGAAATCAGCATGGAAATGGGTTTCGAAAATGTATTTTATTTTAGCATTATCCTTAGTTGCACGGTCAATATAGGGCTGTACTTCACGTAAAGGGTCGAAAATAGCTGCTTCACCGTTACTTTCCAGATAGTAGGCCGCCTGGGCAATACAGCCGGTATAAATTTGTTCTAATTTCATAATTTTTATTATTTGAGAATCTAAAATAACAGCTCTTTAGTCAGTATTAGTATTGACATGGTCAGTACAAACCACCCAAAGCCTTTTTTCAGATTTTTTTCGTTGATGAACTTATTGAGGTATATCCCTGCAAAGATACCTAAAATTGAAATAAAAGAGAAAATAAATAGGAACCTCCAATCAATAGCAATGTTGCCAATATCGCCCGTAAATCCGATAAGCGAATTGATAGCGATAATAAATATTGACGTGCCAACTGCTTTTTTCATTGGTAGCCTGGCAAGATAGACCAAAGCCGGAATTATTAAAAAGCCGCCACCGGCACCCACCAATCCTATAACAACGCCAACCATAAAAATCTGTATGATGGTTATGGCAGGATTGGGAGGAATGTTTGATTTTTCAGATTTTTTATTTTGAATCATAGAAAGTGCTGCCATCAGCATTACTATGGCAAACAAAATCATGATAAACAGATTTTTTGTGATGGCAATTTCACCAATCGAAAATAAAATTTCAGGAATTTTCGGAACGATGAGTTTTCGGGTGAGATAGATGGCAGTTAAGGAGGGAAGCGCAAATTTTAATCCGGTTTTTACATCCACGAATCCTTTTCTGTAATTCTGTATGGTTCCAAAAGCGGAAGTAGTTCCCACAATAAAAAGAGAATAGGCAGTAGCCGTAACGGGATTAATTCCTAAAAGATAAACGAGTACAGGAACTGTGAGGATAGAACCGCCTCCACCTGTCAGGCCAAGGACCAGCCCAATGACGAGCGCTCCCAAATAGCCAAAAAATGCGTCCATTACAAAAGATTGAAACTATCCCGTAAATATATCAAAAACTATTCTGTATTTCTTTACAGAACCTAAATTTTAAACTGGTTTGATTAGTAGGTATTGGTCGTATTTAGTGTTAAATAGGAGATTTCATAATATTAAATGCTTAATTTTGACTGTTTAATCCATTTTTAGCATGATAAAAAATTATTTTTCTCTTTTATTCTTCCTCTTTTCGACTTGCTTTTCTTACGGGCAGGTAGTTATTAACGAACTTGATTCTGATACGCCCGGTATCGACGATAAGGAATTTGTGGAGCTCAAATCGGCAACGCCAAATTTTTCGCTTGATGGCTATGTGCTTGTCTTTTACAATGGAAATGCCGAATCTGCGAGTACAGGGAATAAAAGCTATCTCACCATTTCGCTAAACGGTCTTGTTACTGATGCCAACGGATTGGTTGTGATTGGCAGCAATGCGGTTTCTCCCGTTCCGCAAAAGATTATTGCCGATAATCTAATCCAGAATGGTGCCGATGCCGTAGCTGTTTATTTGGGTTCTGCAGCAGATTTTCCCGATGGTACTTTGGCAACAACAACTAACTTAATTGATGCTTTGGCCTATGATACCAGTGACCCTGATGCTACCCAGCTTATGGGATTATTGGGACTGACAATACAGATTAATGAAGATGAAAATGGTTTGGGAACCACCCAATCCATTCAAAGAAAACCTGACGGAACTTATGAAGTTAAGACGCCTACTCCGGGAGCTAATAACGACGGAAGCGGCATTATCTTTAACGGAATATCCATAAGCGTTCCTTCGCTGCTATATACAGAAGGGGATAGCTTTCCCATTACTTTTACAACACAGACAGCCGTAACCAGTGATTTGGCTTTTAGCTATACATTGGCAAATGGCAGTTTTAATGCTTCTGATTTTACAGCCAATACCAATGTATTGATTCCTGCCGGTTCTTCAACTTTTACAACTACCATCCAGCTTATTGATGATGCGATAGATGAGGGAGACGAAGTGATGAAAATCAGGTTTGGAACTTTACCCGCCGGTTATGTAAGGCTCAATGACAATGTTGAAGTCAGGATTATAGATAATGATTTTACAGTTTCGCCGTGGGGAACACCATTAAATCCGACACATGGAGCAGTGGTAAGTACAGCTCCTCCGGGATATTATGATTCTCTTGAAGGAAAATCAGGCGCTGCTTTGAAACAGGCTGTTCAGGACATTATTGCCAATCCGGCAGTAGTAAGGGCGCATAATTATGGCGATATTACCACTATTTTGAAAACAGCCGACCAAAATCCGCTGAACAGCAATGAGGTTTGGTTGATGTATAAAGAAGTAAGCCGTTCCAAATATTTGTTTCAGGATTCGGGAAGTGGTGTTGGAAGATGGAACCGGGAACATATTTACCCGCAATCAAGAGGCGGATTTACGAATGGAACCTCTGACACTCCTGATGGAATTAATGTATGGGAACCTTCCAATGCCAATATGTTAAACCATGGTCATGCTGACGCCCACCATTTAAGAGCAGAAGACGGTCCGGAAAACAGTTCCCGTAACAATAAAGATTTTGGACTGACAGATTATAACGGATTTGCAGGAAATGCAGGAAGCTGGAAAGGTGATGTTGCCCGCGCCGTGTTTTATATGTGCGTTCGATATAACGGATTGAATGTTGTAAACGGAAATCCGCCGGATTCTACTGTTGGACAGTTGGGAGACCTTGCCACATTACTGCAATGGAACGTTAATGACCCTGCCGATGATTTTGAAATGAACAGGAACAATTATATTTATACCTGGCAGCAAAACAGGAATCCGTTTATTGATTATCCTTACCTCGCAGATTATATCTGGGGAAGCAGGGCAGGAGAGAATTTTTCTCTTTCGGCTCCGGAATTTTCAGAGCTTAAGGTATCCATTTACCCCAATCCGGCAAAAAGCAATATTACAATTGCCGGTGTAAATAATCCGGCTACTATCGAACTGTTTTCAATTTCAGGGCAAAAGCTTCTGACGAAAGATTTTTCAGGAACATCAACCCTGCAAATTAATCTTGCTTCGGGATTGTATATTGCTAAAATCTTTTCTGAAGGAAAAACGGCTGTTCGTAAAATAGTAATCCAGTAAGCGGAAAAAAGTATAGGCAAAGAGCTAATGGTCTGTTTCCATTAGCTCTTTGCTATTTCCAGGACATTCTGAAGCGTAACCGGCTTTGTAAAGTAACCCAGAATTCCGTTATAGGATTTCGACCTTTCCTTATCTGAACAGGCAATGGAAGAACTCACAATATAAACCGATACTTCTTTTGGAAAAATGGTTTTTATTTTCTGGAAGTGTTCCATAAAATTCCATCCATCCATAACAGGCATTTCAATGTCCAGCATGATGATGTCCGGAAATTCCTCGGGCTGCTGTACTAATTTTGTTAATCCGTCGATAGCTTCTGCGCCATTCGGAAATGACAGGATTTTGCTTGCGGCCTCTGATTTGTGGATGATTTTTTTGGTTATCGTCTGATAAATAGGGTCATCATCGATAAGACAAATTATCTGATTCATTTAAAGTAGATTTTGAAGGTGGTTCCTATATTGGGTTCGCTTTCAACGGTTACGGTTCCGCCCATAGCATCGATTTGGTTTTTGGTAATAAAAAGTCCTATTCCTTTGGAATCCGGATTTTCATGAAAGGTTTTGTACATCCCGAATAATTTATCGCCATATTTTGTCAGGTCTATTCCAAGGCCATTGTCAGCAATTTCCAAAACGGTTTTATCATTTTCGAAATAGCTGTTCAGGATAATGACAGGATTCCGCTCCGGGTGGCAATAGCGGATAGCGTTGGAAATAAAATTAAGCAGTATGCTTTCAAGATAGGCGGGATTGTATTTGACAAAGATTTCCGGCGATACGTTGTTTTTTATAACGGCTTTTTTAAACGCTATCTGTTCAGAAACAATGTTGATTATCCTGTCGATATTGTCTTTGATATTCAGATTTTCAATAATCAGGTTGATATTGGTCTGGATATTAATCACTTCGTTTAGATTGAGCATGGTTTCGTTTAGAGTATTGGAAACATTTTGCAGCATTTTGACCAGTTCGTTACGTTCTTCTTCTGTTTCTGCAGTTTCAATCAGCGTGGAAATGGATTGTATGTTGCTGGTATGCGAACGAAGGTTATGGGAAACGATATAGGAAAAATTCAGTAACCTTTTATTTTGTTCCGTAACTAGTTCCAGTGAGTTGCTCAGGTCTTTTTCTGCTTCTTTACTTTTCGTAATATCAATCATGATACCTTTTAAAGAAACCGGCTTTCCGTTTTCATAAATCACATTCACAATATCCCGAATCCATAATACGGAACCGTTTTTGGCAATCATTCTGTATTCAAAGTCATATTGCTGGCTTTTTTTAGACTCAATTGCACAATAATTTACTGCCCGAGTTTTGTCGTCCGGATGGATTGTATTGGCCCAGAAATTACCATTGCTGCACCATTCTTCTCGGGTATATCCCGTAATTTCTTCGGCTTTTTGGTTGACATAGGTAAAGATATAGGTATTGTAATCACATTCCCAAACGATTCCGTCAATCGTATTAATGAGCGATTCCATTTTTTTCTGTGACTGTATGACAATTTCTTCAGAAATTTTTCGTGCCGTGATATCTTCTGTTGATATAATTATCCGTTCGAGCGTTTCTTCATAACCGGGCATGACACTCCAGCGTAGACTGATGTCACGATATTCGCCATCAGTTTTCTTGACTTTTGAATCGATTGTTAGTCGTGTTTCGCCTTGGGTGATTGCGACCAGTTGTGCCTTGAAAGAATCCATGGAGTCGTTGTTTAACACATCTCCCAACCGTTGTATCAGGTCTTCTTTCGTTTTGGGATGATGCAATGTCAGGCACTCGTTGTTGACATTGATAATTTTTACAAGGGTAATGCATTTCTGGACTACTTCGGGATTGGCATCAAAAAAAGCTTTTACTTCTTCTCTGTTTTTTCCAATGAGTCCTGTTTCTTCCAGATAGTTTTTCAAATAAGAAAAATCTTCTTCCCACAAGGCAATGGGCGAATCTTCAAAAAGGCTCTTGAAACGTATTTCGCTTTTTCGGATAGCATCCTCAGCTTCCCTTTTTGACGTTATATCTTCAACAATAGAAATATGGGAACTTGGCTCTTCTCCTTCTTGCCAAAGTGGGGAATAGGCGATATTTACCCAAATAAGATTGCCGTTTTTATGGATGTATCTTTTTTCAATAGTAAGTTCTCTAATCTCGCCGCTTTTAAGCCTTTCGAGCTGTTTCAGGTTTTCTTCCAGATCGTCTTTGTAGGTAATATCACGGAAGCTCATATTTCTCATTTCCTCAAACGTATAGCCCAGCATACGTGAGTATTGGTCATTTACTTCAATGAGGCATCCAGTCCTAGAGTCAACATGTGCAATGCCTACGGCAGCATGGTCAAAAATAGACTTGAATTTTATTTCGTCATTGAGGATTTTGTTCTTCTGGTCATGCACCAGGAGCTGTAATTCTGCAGGCTTTTTGAGCAGGCTTGTTAAAAAAAGCGAGAAGATAAAACAGAATAATACGGTTAGTACCAAAGCAGGACGTATTTCAGAAATAAGCCCATATTTGTTTTTGCTGATAAGATATACTTTCCAGTTACCGTCGGGAATTGACAAGACTTGAAAATATTTGTCGGCAAAGTTTTCTTTATTGGGAAGGAAAAATTCAGTTCTGCCCGTTTTTGGATTTTCTTTTGAAAACTGAAAATAATAACGGGAGTCCTTGATTGAATTTATTCCCGAAGATTTGAATAAGGTTTCAAGGCGCACCATAACCGCAGAAAACCCCCAGAATTTACCTTTTCTATATATAGGAAGCCGACCTATGACACCGAGTCCGCCCTGTTTTAATTTTAAAGGTCCCGCAAAATGGATTTTTCCTTTCTGTATAGTTTCAAGGGCTTCCTCCCTGACAGATTTTGTATTTAATATGTCAAAATCAATTAAGTCTGGATTATTTGGATAAGTATATTTGATTATTCCGTTAGGAACTAATTGAACGGCATCTATAGTTGGATTCGATTCAACCAGAACTTTCGCCAGCGCATCAAAATTTTCAGGCTCGCCATTATCGTTAACAATCATGGCTAAAGAAATAGTGGTGGTATAGCAGTTTTTAAGAGAATGATTCAGATTTTGCTGAACTACATGGAGGATGTTCGACATTTCCTGCTCCCTGTTTTCCTTGATAATTTCATAGCGTTGCAAAACAAGCGGACAGATTAAAACAAGTAGCGCAAGGAATACTATAAAGGTGCTTAATCTAGGCCTTGATATAAACCAGCCGGTGATTTTTGACCATTTGTTCTCTATTTTCATTCTGGGCTGGAATCTGTTTATTTCGGTGACTAAAATATAAATTAATATTTAATTTTGAAGCGATTAGCAGGAATTCTGTTAATAGAAAGACAATAAAAAAATAGCCCGGAGGCTATTTTTTTGTTACTAAGTTAATTAGCTTTTTTTATAAAACCAGTTCTGAAAACAAGCGTTCAGAAATTTCTTCCAAATTACTGCACATACCCGGATGTGGCCTTGAGGTTTGGATTACGGAACTTCTTACAGCGGTCATCCAACGGAAGCGGGAAGGCACATCGAATGCTGCAATTGGACCTCCCTCTTTTGCTCCCTGGGCAATTTTTACAAATGCCTGCAGATTTTGCTCCAGTTGGTCATAATCAAGTTCATCGGAATAGAGTTGGAGCTTGGCTTTGTCTATCTTGTAAAGAACTTTGATGTACTGCTCTTTTTTACAGAAGACAATGATTCCCGTATTGACAAATTCTTCGCGCTCAACTTTGGGCACGATACGAATTATGGCATATTCATATAAGTGTTTGTCTTGCATCTTGAGCAGCTTTTATAAAAATTTCTGAATGGGCTAAACGCGTAATCAAAAAAGAGGCGTAGGTATTTCGTATCTGTTCCGGTGTCTCTTCAGAACCTTCCCATTGTAGCCATTCTTCAGGGATCAGGTTTACAATCGAAAGAATCGTATCTTCTGTAAGGAGTGATTTGAATTCTTTATCGGTTTCTTCCAGTCGGGAAGCTTTTGGAAGCAGAACATGGTCTTTAATCAAGGCAAATGGACTTTTGGCACTGTTTTCCCAATTGCTCCAGGAATGGTGAAAATACAGACAGGCACCATGGTCAATAAGCCATAATTCTTTATGCCAGATGAGCATGTTGGTATTTCTGAATGTGCGGTCTACATTCGTAATGAAGGCATCCAACCATACTATTTTTGAAGCCAGAGCGGCATCTGTTTCTGTCACAACCGGGTCAAAAGTAATGGCACCGGAAAGAAAATGCAGGGCAAGATTCAGTCCCTGGCTTCCCTGCAACAGGTCCTGGATTTCTTCATCACCTTCGGTTCTTCCAAAAGCCTCGTCAAGATTTGCAAATACTAATTCCGGTACGGCTAATCCCAATGCACGGGCAATTTCGCCTCCAATTAATTCGGCTATCAGTGCTTTGACGCCATGACCGGCACCTTTAAATTTCAATACATATTTAAAACCGTCGTCTGCATCGGCAAGTGCAGGAAGCGAACCTCCTTCTCTCAACGGAGCGATATATCGGGTGACGTTAACTGTCCGTAACGAAAATGGATTATCCATGAGTTTTTCTTTTACACAAAAATAGCGCATCGGAACGGATGCGCCATTTTTTTTGAAAATATATTTTAAGTTGTCCGTTAAAGAGCAGCTTGTCTGTTTAATCTTGTGAATTTAGTTTGTGATAACTCACATAAGAAAGCAGGAGTACTCCTAATACAATAAGAGGAAAAACAGCCTCAAATCCAAAGCCATCTACTGCAGCATGGCTGGCAGAAGCACCAAGGAAATCGAAAGTAAATCCGGCATAGGCCCATTCCTTTAGCCGTTTTGGGGCTGCAGGAATAATAAGCACTAAGGCACCTAAAACTTTAAAGACGGTAAGGATAACGCCAAAATATTCCGGATATCCTAAGTGGCGAATGCCTTCTTTGGCCATTTCGGTCTGTGATGTGAGGGCAGGCATTACGCCTTCAAATAAAAAAATCAGGATAGTGGTAATCCAAAAGATGATTTTGTGTTTTTTCATGGTTGTTTGATTAATGTTTGGTTTTATTTATCGATAACAGTAATAATATTTTTGATTTGATTGGTGTGCCTTTGGGCATGAAAGAGTGTAAAAAGGATGCATTCCAGACGCGTCAGATACCCAAAAACAGGCAATTCAAATCCCATGCAGGTTTTTGACAAATCCAAAGAACCAATCAGTGATGCGGTTTCGTTTTTCAAAACTTTTACTTTGTCCAGTTGTTTTTGCCTGTCATGTACCGTTTCTGTTGGAATAATGAAATCCGGGGCATAAAGTTTGGTGCTGAAATCTAAAAAGACTGATTTGATAACGGGTATTTTTTCGTCTATTGGTCTGTCTGTTTCGATTACATTTTCTGTAACGAGATTTTTGAGTCCTGAATTCGCTTTCAGGATGTGTTCCATTACCTGGCCAACAGACCAGCTGTTTTCAGCAGGATTTTTATCCCACAAGTTGCTATCAATAGTTAATAGCAGTTGTTCCATGCCTTCATAAGTGGCATTGGTTTCTGCAATGAGTGCAGCAGTATCAAAGTTGTTAGTCATAGTTTCTATTGTTTATTATTTTATCCAAAGTTAGTTCCGGTATTGCAATTTTATGCTGTGTGAAAAAGACAATAGGGAGGGGAAATTGCGACAAGCTGTCGTTTTTTTGAATTCGCTATCTTTGTACGGTCATAAAAACCTTTATTTATGGGAAGACGCAATGAAACAAACAGGCTGGAACATAAAAAGAAAACGGACCAGAAAAAGAAACGGGAGCAAGAGGCTGAAAAGCTTAGGAAAAATAAACTGAAAGAAATTATCAAAAAGAATAATGCTTCCAACGAAGCCCAAACAGAATAAAATGGACAGTAAAGTTTACGAAGAACTAAAAAAAGACGTACAGGAAATCATTGACCTGATAGCAGGCAAGCAGAATAAGGAAGCTAATAACAAACTGGTTGAAGTAAGTGAAACTTTAGACGAACTATTAGACCATGCTGAAGAAGATGAAGAGCTTGTAGAACTAGGCCGTTATATGGTATTGTTAAATCAGCTACACCAAAAAATCAATGCCGAATAATTTAAACTGTCCATGTGGTTCAGGATTGTTATTTGCCCAATGCTGCGAACCTTTTATCAAAGGTAACAGCACTCCTCCAACGGCAGAAAAATTAATGCGGTCACGATATAGCGCTTATGTTGTTCAGGCTGCAGATTATCTCGTCGTTACTACACATAGTTCCACAAGAAGGAATCATTCAAAATCAGCTATACTGGAATGGTCCAAATCCAACCAATGGCTGAAACTGGAAGTAGTGGAAGCCACGGAAAACACAGTAGAGTTTAAAGCTTATTTTTTAGACAATCGTCTCAAAGCACAAATGCACCATGAAAAATCATTTTTCAGGAAAGAAAACGAAAGATGGTTTTACGTGGATGGTGAATTTTTTTAATAAAGTTGTATTAAGCTAGAAATATTGCGGTTCTGCGCCTTTGCGAGCAATTATTTTCACGCAAAGGCGCAGAGCCGCAAAGAGATTTAAACATAGCCCTTTAGTGCAAAAAAAACTTCACGAGATTTACTGAAAAAGTAATGTCCTCCAAAAAGCTTGAAGGACATTTACTAACTCTCAAAATAACCCCCTCTTATTTTAAGGTCTTAGGGTACTTTTTTTTGAAAAAAAGTGGCTCCTGTTTATAACCCAATAATAAATTCAGGAGCCGGTGTATAAACTAGTAAAAATATGAATTATTGTTTAGTCCCTTGAAAGGTATAAGTGAGGTCTGTAGCAGATTGTTCCTGTGTCTGTACTAATAGTGTTTTACTGCTTATAGTGTAGCTAAATGTACCTTCAGGAATATTACCATCACCAAAGATAGCTTGATTACTAGCATTGTATACTTTCATTGTTTTTGAAGTATAGTTTGAATATGGCTCCCCGCTTTTTGGAGTAATTTTTAAATGAGTGCCATCCACTTTAGTAACGATTAAAATTGCATCGAAATAAGTTGGTGCATCTCCTCCAAGTGGATCTAAAGTTCCCTTGTATGTACCAACAGCAGCGTCAATACCTCCGCCACCGCCTGGACCATTGTTACTATCATCGCTACTGCATGATGCTAAACCAAATAGCGCAATTGCAATAATTCCTGCTGTTTTTAAAATCGACTTTCTCATTGTTTTAATTTTTTTTAGGATTTGTGTTACAAAGTTAGATGGGCAGTATCTGGCTTCCAATACCTCAAATCGGGTATATTTTTCTACCTGATTTCAGGTATTTTTTAATCAAAAATTTAAAAATTTAACAGAAGATGTTGTTTAAGTTAATATTTTTGTGAGGCTATGAAAAACAAATTATTATTCCCGTTTATCTTCTTGATTTCGCAGGCATTATACTCCCAAAGAGTTTACATGCTTGATGATGACCAGTCCTATACGGATAGTCTTGTACAGGTTATTAAAACCACAAGAATTGACAGTATTAAGTGTATTACCAGCTTCAGGCTTGCTGATTTATACAGAAGAAGCAAAAAAAATGAACTGGCAGATGAATACCTGGCCATTGCCAATAAAATTGCTCCCCGATATCCTTTTTTAAAAGATGTTGGTATTTTTTATAATTCCACTGCTTATTTAATTAAGGGTGATATCGAAAACTTAGGAAAACAATTAAATCTTGCCAACACAACGCTTAAGAAATACCAGACCAAAGAGGCATATGCCTTGCGGGCCTATATCGTTAGAGTTCTGTCCATAATACAGCAAATTAAAAACAACGAAAAGGAGGCAATGCAAATGCTCATTGAAGAAGCCATGCCGTTAGCCAAAAAAAGCGGAGATTATGAGGCATTAAGTGGTTTATATAAGTCGGTTGGTATTATTTTTATGAACAATACCGAGCGGGAGAAGGCAGAAGAGTATCTCAATTCTGCAAAAGAATATATTGAAAAAGCATCTAAATCGTCTAATACCTATAAAGAGACTAAGGCAGAAATCTATATTATAGATGCTGAAAATCTATGCCATCTTGAAAACCTTACCGGGGCCAAAAAATCATTAGATAAGGCCTATGCGATAATAAAAGATTATCCAAAGTCTAACATGAACGCAAGCTATTGTTTATCCGAAGGCTATTATTTCTATAAAATGAAGCAATATGAGAATGCATTAAAAAGTTATGATAAAGGAATAGCAAACAGCATGCTTTTTAATGATATATATTCTGCAAATCGTCTGAAGCTTGTCAAATACCACCCATTAAAAGCGATGAACAGGTATGAGGACATCAAAAATATGTTGTCGGATCTCATTGAGAGCGGTTCTCTTCTTGCTGTTGACGAAAAAAGATATAGTCTGGAACTGGCCTATGCTTTTGAAAAACTGGGCGATATCAAAAATGCATACAAATACAAATCAAGATATATTGTTCTTAGCGACAGCCTCAACGAACAATATTCCAAAGATAAGATAACTGCGTTGGAGGCAAAATTCAACAAAGTTGAAAACGAGCGGAAAATTGCCCAGTTAGAAGCTCAGCGGGAACGCGACAAGCTTATTGCAGAAAATAATAAGTTGTATTACGGTTTATTGGTAGCCCTATCGGTTTTATTATTGTTATTGGTTATTTTCCTTTGGATCAACTCAAAGAACCAGAAAAAAATAGCCGTACAGCATGCTAAAAATTACGCACAGAACTTAAAAAGTCTCAAGGACCAGAAAGAGATTGAGGTCATGCAGGCCATGATCAAGGGAGAAGAAGGAGAACGGAAAAGAATTGCCAGAGATCTTCATGATGGAATAGGAAGTATGCTATCCTCATTAAAAATGAGATTTATGAAAGTAAACTCAGCATCAGAAACCGTAGACCTGAACGAAATTGAAAGCATGAACACATTGCTTAACAATTCGATTACGGAATTGCGACAGATTTCTTATAACTTGATTCCGGAATCGCTTCTCAAGTTAGGATTGGAACACGCCCTGAATGATTTGTGCCATATGTTGCAGACAGATGAGGTACAGATTGATTTCCATGCCAACAATATCAGTAAGGATATTCCTGAAAGTATACAGATTACTATTTACAGGATAGTGCAGGAACTCCTTAACAATGCACTGAAACATTCAAAAGGTACTGATATTTTAGTAGATTGCAACCAGAACCGGTCGACGTTTTTTATTACTGTTGAAGATAACGGTATTGGATTTGACAGTAAAAATATGGATGGTTTTAACGGACAGGGATTGAAAAATTTAAAAAGCAGAGTGGAACTGCTTAACGGGAAAATGGAAATTGATTCGTCTGCCGAAAAAGGAACAGCATTTAATATTGAACTATCTATTTAATCAGACATGACAATCACAAAGCCTTATAAAACAATAATCGTAGACGACCATCCTATAGTCAGTGAAGGATTGCAGGTAGTTTTTTCGCAATCTAAAGACGTAGAAATCATAAGGAATTTCAAGACCGGGAGCGCGTTATTGGAATATGGAGGATTGGCAAAAGTCGATATTATTTTGCTGGACATTTTTCTGCCGGATGCCAACGGAATCGATTTGTGCCTGAAAATAAAAAAGAGCTTTCCTAAAATTATTATCCTTGCCATGAGCAGCCAGGCAGAAAGGAGCATCGTTCTTCAGATGATTAAAAACGGTGCTAACGGTTATCTGCTTAAAAGTGCTTCACTGGAAGAATTTAAGAACTGCATCCAGAAAGCCGTTGAAGGCGAATTGGCCTTTAGTAATGAAGTTAGGGGAATTGTACAGAAAACCAATATCCATGATTTAAAAACAGTTCCCAGATTGACCCGAAGGGAAAAAGAAATACTATTATTATTGGCAGATGGCAAATCTACACAGGAAATCTCAGATACGTTATTTCTAAGCTATCTGACTGTTCAAACCCACAGAAGAAATTTGCTGAACAAATGCCAGGCCCGGAATCTTGCCGAGCTTTTGAAGTTTGCAAAAGAGAATGCTTTGTAATTTGCGGCTCTGCGTCTTTGCGAGCAACTATTTCACGCAAAGACGCAGAGTCGCAAAGTTTGTTGTTTTTAGCAAGTAGATTAATCTAAACAAAAATGATAATCACACATAAAATAATAAAGAGGATATAAAGCAAAGGGAAAAATACCTGAAAAAAGTTATTGATTTTTACGGTTGTTCTTTTGTTTTTTGAATAGGCATAGGTAAAAATAATGGCTATCAGTGTCAGGAAAATAGAGATATATCCTGAAATGATGACAATTTCAATAAAAGTATTGTAGGGCAACGTGGGCAGTAATGATGAGGTAAAGAAATTGAAAGTGACCATAGTCAGCATTAGTGTGAAAGAAATGTTTAGTTGATTGGCGAAATCTTTTACCCAGAAAACAAGCCAGGAAGCAACAACCAGTAAGCCTATCGGAAGAAAAACCTTCCATAAATAATATTCGATTTTGCGCTGTGCAAAAATTTCAAAATTGCAACGCGAAAACGATTCTCCTTTTTTGTTGGCACTCAGATGGTTGTACATCATTTCGTTGACGTAATCTTTTTTATCCAGAATGTTCCATTCTTCCATATATGACGCGTCCAGAACCTTTGGAAAAAGCTGCGGATTAACAAATACCAGGTCTTCCTTTTCCATAGAAAAAGATTCCAACTGGATTGTAAAACATTGTTTGTCATTAGGATATTTATGGAAATCCATAGAAGTTGTAAATCGGCCATGGAAACGTTCATTATAAATAAGATTTTGGTCGGAATTGACAATCAGACGTCTGTTGATAATTTCCCTGTCGCCTAAAATGTTGATGAATTCAAAGGATGGAACCAGTATGTCTTTAGGAAATTCTTTATTCTCATATACCAGTTTGTCGCCATACTTCCGGTAATATTTTTTTTCCAGCTTCGGGTCATGCCACGATAAGACCAGATAGCCGTCAATCATATAGGTCTGGTTGACGGAATTAATGTCGTATATTTTGTTTAGGTGTATGGATACTGCTACCTCAAGCGGGGCATCCTTCTGTTTTGCAGGTTCAGATGCCTGTGCCTTTGAAAACAGGGAAAATAAGAGGAGAACCAGTGACAGGATAGTTTTCATTTTAGTCATTTTTAAGGGTTTCATAACTGTAAATCAGGTCGTCACAAAACAATTGAGCGAGTTCAGGACTGATATTTTCTTTTACAACAATCCGTAATAGTGTTTCCTGTTTGGAAATACCCGGAATCTGATAGGCCGGAAGCATCCAGTTTTTAGAACGGAGCTTGAGCAATAAGGCGGTTAGCATATCCTCTTTTACATCTTTTAGCCTGAATACAATTACAGGAAGTATTCCTTCGTCTATGATTTCAAAGTGGCCTGACCGGCGGAGCCTCTTTCGTATAACATCTGCGGTTTTACAGTAATCGCGTATTGTTTTTTCATAACCTTGCTTTCCGTGCTGCAGTATGGAAAAGTATTGCGCCAGAATCATCGAAGCTCCTTTCGAGAAGTTAAGAGTATAGGTTTCTATTGGCTTTTCGAGATAATGGGACGTGAAAATCAGTTCTTTTGGCAATACAGCAGCTTCTCTGAAAATCAACCATCCTATACCCGGATATACGAGTCCGTATTTATGTCCGGATAAATTAATACTCCGTACCAAAGGCAGGCGAAAATCCCAGGTTTTGACTTCTCTTTTGATAAAAGGAAATACAAATCCGCCAATGGCCGCATCGACATGGATACCAACATCCCAATTGTGTTTTTTGTTTAATCGTATGATTTCATCATTGAGTTTTTCAATGGGGTCAATACTGCCGGTATAAGTATTTCCGGCTATGGCGCCAACACAAATGGTGTTTTGGTCAATGCTTTTCAGTATTTCTTCAATAGGATATGAATCATGTGATGTTTGCGGTATTTTGCGAGGTTCCACATCAAAATAGAGTGCAAATTTATCCCAGCAGACATGAGCATTTCCGCTGTATACGATGTTGGGCTTTGAAGCAGAAAGACCAAAAGATTCCCGTCTTTTTTTCCAATTCCATTTGTGCGACAGTAATGCCAGATGTATGGCTTCAGAAGAACCTAATGTTGAGGTTCCGGTTGGGTTATTGGGGTCAGCAGCATGCAATAATCCGGATAGCATCCCTATTATTCTGTCATGGATTTTTTTGGTCTGCCCGTATTCATTATAATCAATAAAATTCTTGCCGAGCTGTTCTGTAATGAGTTTATCGGCAAGTGGATTCATGGAAGTCGTGCTAAAGCTTCCCAAATCAAGCTGTACATTGCCGTCTAAAGTCAGCTCGTTACTGATTTTTTGATAAGCGCGAAAAGCTCCTTCTCCTTTTTTAGGAAACTGATACGGTTTAGAAGTAGGTTTTTCTTTCATGGAAGTAAGGATTGGGGTTGAAAAAGAAATATCCCTAAAAAGTTATAGGGATATTTCAAAATGACTAAAGGGTTAGATATCTGTTATTGATAAGGTTTGCCTTATTGAGTTCGGATTTTTTAGTACCGTTGGCCGTTATTTTTTTTACGATTTCCTGCAATGAACTTCCGGTATAAACCACACTAGCCGAACCATAACTGCTCTTATTCGTGCGGTTTATCAGAGTCGTGTTGCCCGTATCATTGGCCAGATTGGACAAGGCCGTCAGTTCAGTTGCAGTCAGCCCGTTATATAAGGTGACTATATTGGCGCATGGAAGACCCAATTCACGCTTGACAAGCTCTTTCATCAAAGCTGTTGGACGTGCGTTGCCATTGTATAATGAACTGATTTCATCATCTTCAAAAACCATAGCTGAATGCCTGAATCCGCCTACATAGAATTCGGTATCAATCTGTTTGTTCAGGAGTTGGCTCTTATAGAAATTAAGCCAGTAATCGTCTGCCTTGAATTCATTACGTGCATCAAAACGGGCAGCATAATAGATTACACTGAACAAATGCTCTTTTTTACTGCTGCTTTCAATAAAATTGAGCATATTAAGAATTGGATTTTTCTTGAATTCTGCCGTTTCTGATTCAAGTCCTAAAAGGTCATTGCCTTTGGTGCCCGGTACCGGGTCAACGCCCAGGATTCGTATTTTTTTGATAGGACTGCCTTCCAGCGTATTGCCTTCCTTGCAGCAGGAATACAAGGCTGTGATAAAGCCCAATACACCAGCAGCCGCACCACGGCTGTGCCCTCCAATGATGAGTTCTACATGGTTGTCTTTTTCCGGGTCAATTTCTTCCAGCAATTTGAAATAGTGTTCCAGTTGGGCTAACTGGTGCTTTTCTTTGTAGCCATAGGCCTGGTCATGCAGAAGTTCTGTTTTTCTAAAAAAGCCCATTAGCCATTCTGTCCAGCTTCCGGTCTGGTTGTTGGAGAGAGTCTGGCTTTCTGTACGATTGTTTTCAGTTCCAAGACCATCGACATAGGCAATTTTGATGGTGTCGCTTGCGGTAATGTTGAAAAAATTACGCATGTGTTCTGCTGTGGTACCCGTTCCGGAGTACCATAAAAAAAGTTTTTTCATGTTTAAAATTTTAAGGTTAGAATTAGCCGTATAGGCTTGCGATGAGGAAAAAATTCGAGGTTATTCCTTGAATATCAGGTTTAGAATGTCAATAAGAAGTCCGGCAATTAGGCCAATAAACAGGTAGCCTATAGGCGTGAGTTCGATTAAAAGAAGTTCCGGGATTTTAAACGCAATAAAACTGCTTGCCATTAGCCCGAATAAAAGGCTGTTCCGGTAAAAAGGAATACGTTCTGCAGTTAAAGTAACATCATGGATTTGTCTTGAAAGTTTGGCGGTCAAATAAAGCAGGTTTCCTAAACAGGCCGTTGAAATGCCATAACTTCTGATAAAATACAAAACAGCTGTATCTGTTAATTCGAACGAATAGTAACCGGTAAACAATCGGGTTTCTTTGATGCAAAAACCAACTGCCATCACAATTGCCATAAGAATGATAAGGCCAAAAAAGTATTTTGCCAATGGGAATTTGAAAAAGCTTCTTCCTGTTGGGAAATTTCCACAAAATCGGGTTGCATATTTGATACTTTTTAGACTGGACGGAGCTATGACTTTTTGCAGTTGTCCGTGCCATTCGATTTTTTGAGAAAGTTTTAAATCGTCTGTTGCAACTTCTAGAGTGTCGTTACTTTTTCTGTGGATATGGTCCAACATCAATTTAATTTCATCGTCAATATGCAGCTCCATGACTGTTTTGTTCTGCTTTTTTCTTGCAAACAGGAGCCTGTTTTTTTCTTTTTCCAATTCAGATGAAACGATTTCAACGTCTTCGCTGGCGATACTGTCCGTTTCATGGAAATAGGAACGGTTTTTTATTTTTTCGACTATTGCATTCATAAGGACTGTATTGAATTATAAGGTGGTTCCGGTATAGAAATCAAGAAGCTTGGCCTGCGTAATGGTCTGATATTTCAAGGCAACAGAATCCAGAGCGCATTGTTTGTTCCAGTTGCGTACGACCAGATAAGCTTCGGGATATGTATTTTTATTCTTCAGCTTTTCTTCACTGTCATTTAGCAGACGTGTTGATTTTTTTAAAGTCGTAAGGCTGATTTCATATAATGACTGCCTGTTTTTTAATTCGCTGATAATAAGTACTACCGCATTCCAAAGCATTTCTTTCTGGTTGTCCAATTGTTTTTCCTGAAACAAGCCTTGTATGGTAGCTTTTTCGATAGCTGTTTTTTGAACAGTACGATTGAAAACGGGCAGTGAAATCTGCAATCCGGCATAATGTTGCAATCCTGATTTATGGAGCTCATAATAAGGCGTGTAACGAAGGTTTATCGAAGGCAGTAATAAAGTTTTGGCAATCCGGCTGCTTTCACGGGCAATATCAATATCAAGCTGATTACTGCTGATTCCAGGGTCGGCAAGAAGAGCCAGCGGATAAGCCATGTCAAGAGTGGTATGGCCTGGTGTAAACGATGGAATTTCTGCAATTTCAAAATCTGGAGCGTCATAAAGATTGATGGTCTGCCTGATTTTTAACAAGGCTATGGAATATTGCTGTTCCAACGATTCAATTTCCTGACAGTCTTGTTGTAAAAGAACTTCAAAAAAATATCCATCGGCCGGAGAAAGCAATTTAGAGGCACTGCATTCATCGTAAAGCTGCCGGGTCTTTTCATAAAAATCGATACAGACCTGATACTGACCTTTTTTGGTAAGGGCTTCTGTATAGGCATACAACACCTGCATTTCGACGTTGTTTTCGGCTATAGCAATATTGTATTGACTTTGGGCGATTATCAGGTCGGCTTTCTGCAGTTCATTTTTTTTCCTGAAACCGGAATAAAGGAGCGCATTGACTTCAAGACCTGCATTCGGATTCCAGGCAACAGTATTGTTATTGGCCGTAAAAGCACCGTTTGCAACAAGGTTATACTGCGGCAGGTAGGAAGCACGAATGCTTTTCCTGTCTTCTTTATAGGAAGCGTTGAGTATTTTAATTTCGGAAGCCTCAAAACTGTTGGCCCGTCCATAAGCAATACACTCCTTAAGCGACCAGATATTTTGTGCCGTAACTGTTTGGCCCAGATAGAATAGGCCCAGATAAAGTAGGATATGTTTTTTCATGGTCAATTTGTATTAGTTCTTTGCCAATTCATCCAGGTTGATGGCTTCATACTTGCTGATATCGACCTTTTGCCGGATTTCACAATTAGGGTAGGGCACGCCATTTTTTTGAGAAAAATCGGCAATGGCGAAAATGCATAATTCATCATCCAGGGCCAGTCTGTTGACGCTGGTTACATAAAGCATTTCATGATGTTTTCCTTTAACGGTTAGTAAGCTTCCCATGACAATAATTTTTAGGTGGAACAAATAGTTAAACCTCTTTACATCCGGATGTTTTTTTGAGGAACCCGCTAAGGGTTTTTATGCTGTGCTTGAGAAAAACTATCTTCTGTAATCGCTAACGGTTTGCCCGTTCTCACGATAGGAAATTTCTATGATTCGCGGCGTGCCGTCCAGGTTCTGGATAATATAGAAATGGAAAGCATAGCCCGAGTTGTCTCTTCCTGTGAAATGCAGGCAAAAGCCTCCTCCTGTAAGGTCTTCCGGCTGGTGCGAACCTTGTTCGATAGAAACCTGTTCAACCCTGCCAGGGTTAGTAGCAATATCAATAAACTCAAGTACCCAATGGTCGCTAAAATGATTGCGGGCATTACGAAAAGCGCCAACAATAAGCGATTCAGTAAGTGTGTCCAGAAAAGCCTGGTACTTGCCATATTTTTTAACATAGTCTTTGCGGGCTTCGTTCCAGCCCTTTTTGAAAATAAGTGCCATAATTTTTTAATTTTAATGGTTAGTAATTGATTTTTAGATTACACTCTTGACTAAATAGTCATTGATTCTTAAAAAAGATTCCGAAGGATCTCCTGCCTCAAAGGTGATGTCAACTTTAGCCGTGGCCTGTTTCTTACCGAAAATACCGCCACCGCCGCCCATATCGATGTCCAGGCTTGGTCCGTTTTTGTTATCAGACGGGTCTATCTTTATTTTGCCAAGCCCAACTTTGAAACTCAGCTTCAATTCCTTGATTTTTATAGCAGACGGAGGAAGAAGGCTTAGCAAAGGAACCTTTAGCGTAGTCATTGTTTCCGGGTCATCATCCGGATCGAGAGTCGGTACCTGAATTTCCTGTGTGATAGGTTTTCCGTCTTCATCGAAATATTTCGCTATCTGCATGATATGCTGCTCTTCCGTAATTTCCTGGGCTTTTAAAGCAGCATTGTGGATAGCCTGTAACAAATGGTCAAATCTTTGTTGCGACATGGTATGGGTGTTTTTTAAAGTTATTTTTCATCAAGCCAGTAAGGTTTTCTGGCAAATCCAACATGGTAGGTAGTGCTCTGCATGTTGAGCTCATGCTCGCCTAGCTTAAAGCTCCCGATAGAAATGTCTTTTCCTATGATGATGCCTTTTGGATGCTGTGACAGGCATTTGTTAAGCAACGCCAACTGATCTTCCCGCATATCGTCTGTAAAGGGCGCACTTGGGTTGACAGTACCTATCGTTACTTTTTTGATATATCGTATCTCTGCGATTGTGGTCTTTTTTGAATTGTCAGGAATCATGGCAGTTGGCGTTAACTTAATAGATTAATTAATTTGTGTCTGAAGTAGGAGTTACTTCGGTACCGTCAGCATTGACAAGTTTGCCTTGCTCTGTAGGTTTACCGTCTTCGCCTCTTTCGATTTCACCGTTGGCATTAGGCTTGTAGGCTACAATCTGACGTGGTTTAGCAGCATCGTTCATAATGTCCAGTACTCTGGCCAAACCTTCCGGCATACCGTGATTGGTAGCTTTTACGGCCACATGGTATTTGGCAGAATGGTCTGTGGAACGCGTGTTTTCTTTGCTCGATGAAATCGACCCGGAAACGCTGGCATTGACAGAAAAGAAGGCAATTTTTGCGCTCATAGAAGCACTGAATTCTCCTTTTGAAGCAGAAGATTCGACAGATTTGGTGGAGCTTTTAACCTCCATGTCAAAAGTAATGTCGACAAGGTCTACCTGTAGGTTCGGAATGGGTACGATGGCAAGCATCGGCACCTTCATTTTTACTTCTTCAACGGTAGCATTTCCTTCTTTGTCCTGTCCCGGACGTTCGAAAACGAAATCTACCATACGTGCCGGCCCCGGCATAATTGAGCCGTCGGCATCTTTTACTTTTTCAAAACCGATGTCGTTGATGAACGCGGCAGTAGATTTTGCCAGGTCGGTGTTTGACTTTACGGCTGCCGATAACGGCCCACCGATAAGGTCTTCCATAGGAAGTCCCCTAAATTGGTCTCCAATGTTCATAATGAAAATATTTAAGAATTATTAACTCGTAGTGAAGTCGGATTCTTCCAGCAAGGTGTAGGTGAAAGAATTGCCGTAAAGTCCTTTAGACTTGTTGCAGATACTCATAAAAAAATGGAAGTCGGCTACTTTTTGAAAAACGGTACATCCGGCCGACCATTTTTCAACTGCCAGCGATTCCGAAACCGGATTACTCCTGTGGATGTTGATTCCGAAAATACCCTGGTGCTGCGGTCCGGAAAAATCTAACTTGCCGTCTTTATTGCCATCTCTCCAGACTTTTACAGGTGCTTTTTGTACTAATGCTTCATATTGGCCTTTATGGAGTCCAATTTGATGCGAACCTTTGTATTGTCCCGGAACCAGAATGGCTGTTCCATTAACATTGGTCGGATTTTTCAACCAGTATAATCCCGGATCGGTAGTAACCGAAAAGGTGAAAATTTGTGGGCTAAGGCTCTCGTCCCTGTAAACAAGGCACAAAGTGTCGTCAAAAGAATTAGCCACGGTATTTTTACTTCGGATGCCAATAATGTTGACATTATAAGGCTTGTTCTGGTCAAAAAAGGCATATCCTTTTTTTGTAAGAACTTTTTGAATTTCAGCAATTGATGGTTTCATTGTCTTGTTTTTTAAATGAATATTGATTTTCAATGATTTACAAGGCAATATTATCCCAACTCAAAAGGCTTTTCGGCTAAAATGGCATGAGCGGTAAAACAGGAGGTATGAACGGTAGGATAAAAGGAATAAAGTTTATTTGTTTATTTTTACTATTACTTAACCTGCTAAAAAATTATGTTATGACAAAAATTAAGTTTAAACGCCCTGTTCTACTAGTTGCTCCGGATCTGAAACAAAATTTAGAAATTGATTCCCCTTTGCTCAATGCAAAATTCCGTGAGAGCGATACAGGCAATGAGAAATGGACTTTGGAAATTTTCTGTTTGCTAAAAGTTTCTCCGGATTCTATCGAAAGAAGTATAGATATTTTTATGGATGAAGGCATTCATATGATGGGAATACTGCCAATAAAGAAAATATTCATGAATAGGATTGGAGATATAAAAGATGATGTTGAAAATTTATGGTATATAGAAACAGAAGAATTTGAACTGGAAGAATTTTATAATATTATTGAACTTACTATAGATGATAATCTGGGTGGTTGTGGCAAAAAAAGAGGAGGAAAGACCGTGGGAATATATACGTCTCTTTCTAAATTTTAAAAAGATGAAAAATATAATTATTTTTTTTTTGGATGCTATACTGTATTTGGGCAAAACGAAACTTTTGGCGTAGCATCATTACTGAAGCAGCAATGCCCTATTTGCAGACACCATACCAATAAGCAACTCCCATTATTGACAGACAATATGAAAGGGACAAAAGACGGAAGAAAGCAACCGGATTTTGTCCCTTTTCACAATATGCACATACAGTTGTATGAAAGGCAATACTCCGAGGTACTTCCTTCTATACTGGCATCTATAGCTGTCTACAGTGAAACTTCAAAGAATGATACGCTTTTGTATTTGTCTTATTACGCCAGGGGAAGTTTCTACAGGAAAAAAGGACTGAAAGACGAGGCACTGGCATCAATGCTACAAGCAGAAAAAATTAGTAAAAACATAAAAAATCCTCCGGGAAATGTTGGTTTCTATTCTGATATTGCCAATCTTTTTTTTGAGCTCCAGCAATATGAAGATGCCCTTCAATATTATTTAGACCTGTTGCATAAAAATGATTTCAGTGCCAATAAAAAACTTCAGGGTGCGATATTCAATAATATTGCCCGCTGTTATGCCAATATTGATAAGCATGATTACGAAAAAGCAGAGTCTTATTATAAAAAAAGCCTCGCTTTTTATGGAGAGTTTCAGGACAGTCTGAATCTTGCGGCTGTCCATCTTAATCTTGGCGACCTGTATTTTGAGCAATACAAAGATCGTCTGGCGGTTGACCATCTAAAAAAGGCACTTCTGTATTCTGAGGTTTCTGAAGCGGTGGATATAAAAGACGATATTTATTTTAATCTTTCCCTGGCTATGGAATCTGCCGGACAAACAAAAAAAGCGCTGGAATTTTATAAGAAATATGTGGAACAGTTGGAAGGAATCTGGAACAGGGATAGGATTTGGGGACTTGCCGAACAGGAAAAAAAGTTTATTGTCGATAAAAAACAGACGGAAATCCAACTTTTAGAGAAAGAGGCCAAACTTCAAAAAATGCAACTCGATACCAAACGGATGCAAAGCAATACCTTTTTTTCTATTGCTGCTGTTTTATTGCTGTTGCTTTTGGTGGGATTGTATTCTTACAACCAACGTATAAAAAAGAATAGGGTAATTGCATTGCAAAATATACAACTTGATGAATTAAATGCAACCAAGGACCGACTTTTTTCTATCATCGCACACGATTTACGTACTCCGGTGTATTTGCTTAAAGAAAGTAACCTCAGACTAAAGAAAGCCCTGATAAAAAATGAGCTTACCGATTTGGAAAAGCAGTTGGACCTAAATATCAATATGACAGAAAATACTTACTCCATGCTTGATAATTTATTATATTGGTCACTGGAACAAAAAAACGGCTCCTTTTATAAAAAAGAACAATTGCCTTTACATTCCATTGTTGAACAGGTTCTTGTGAATTATGGTAATGCGCTAAAAATAAAAGATATAAGATTGGATAAGAATATACCTGAGGGAATACAGGTTTATGCAGATTCCAACGCTATTAAGATTGTGCTTCGCAATATTATAGACAACGCTATAAAGTTTACGCAGGATGGAGGTTCCATAAAAATAGATGCCGGTATTTATGAAAACCAGGCAGAAATTGTTGTAAAAGATAACGGTATAGGAATTAATAAAGCAATGCTGGACACTATAAAATCAGGAAAGTCAGTGCGTCAAAAAGATACTTCGGGAAGGACAAGCACGGGTCTTGGTCTTGAGCTTTGCCGCATTATGACTGAAAAAAACGGTGGGCGGCTGATGATAGAAAGTGAAGAAGGAAAAGGAACTTCGGTTAAAATAGTACTGGAATTGGTAAAGAAATAGATTATGGAAAAAATACGGATATTGATTATTGAAGATGATAGCTTTCAGGCAGTATCATTGCAGGAAGCATTAGAAGAAAAAGGATATGAAGTAACCGCAACTGCTTCAAACCTGAAAGATGCACTGGGTTATTTTTATGCCCAAAAACCGGATATTGTTATAATTGATGTTTACCTTGGGAATGACCCGGACGGTATATTGTTTGCCCAACGCATTAATGAAAACCCGGCTACGTTGAAGCCCTTTGTATTCCTGACATCTGCTGTAGACAGGGAAACTTTTGAATCGGCACGATTGACTAATCCCTATAGTTATCTGATTAAGCCGTTTAATGTTTTGGAGTTGCAGTTTGCCATTGAGCTTGCTATAGAAAGATTTCTGGAAATGCCGGGAATGTTTTCTGCCCACCAAACCGGAACTGCAATAATGGAAGCTTTCCTTTTAATCAAAAAGAAAGAAGTCCTGACCAAAGTACTGTTCAGCAGTATTGAATATGTCAGGGTAGAGGGCAAATATGTTTTTATTGCTACCCATGAAGAATCTTTCCTGATTGAAATGTCTTTAAAGCTATTGCAGCAAAAATTACCCGAAAAACAATTCATTCAGGTGCATCGCAATTATGTAGTCAATATGAATCTTGTCAAAAAATTGCATCTGTCAGATAACCAAATAGAGCTTTTGTCCGGCAACAGGATACCAATGAGCAGAAGATTTAAGGAAAAATTCATGGAACGGTATTCCATTCTGAAATAACTACCGTCTGGAGGTAATTGTTGACCCTGCTGATGCGGCAACAACAAAAACCACGGCCAGAATTTCGTTGAAGGAAAGGTATTCCTGCAAAAATATAAAAGCACAGATGGCAGCAGCAGCCGGTTCCAGGCTCATCAATATGCTGAAGGTTCGTGCAGGAAGCCTGCCCAAAGCTTTCATTTCTAAAGTAAACGGAATGGCACTCGATAAAAGAGCCAGAGCGATTCCCATGCCTAAAAACTTAGGGGTAAGCCCTTCCAATCCGCCACCAAAAATTCCGAATGGCACCACAAGGCAGGCCGCCAGAAGCATACCCGTTGCAACCGCTTCATTACCGTCCATTTTTTGTGAAATTTTTCCTCCCAGAACAATATAAGCCGCCCAAAAAGCGCCAGCCAATGTAGCTAAAGCCGCACCCAGAATATCCACTCCGTTTGTGGTCCAGGGAGCGATCAAAACAATGCCTGCGGCGGCAAGTAATACCCATAAAAAATCAACAGCACGTTTGGAACCTAAAACGGCTACCATTAGCGGACCTATGAATTCTAACGTCACGGCCAACCCGATAGGTATTCTTTCAATTGCAAAATAAAAAACGAGATTCATGGCTCCTAAACAAAGACCGTAAGGAATCACAAACTTCCATTGTTCTTTGGTGAGTTTTGTGAGCTTTGGTCTGTAGACTGCCATTAAAATCAAAGCAGAAATACCAATTCGCAATGAAGCCGTTCCCGCAGCCCCTATGGATGGGAAAAGTGTTTTGGCAATTGCCGCTCCTGATTGCACGCTGATTATGGCTAAAAGAACAGCAGGAATAGGAGGTATGTTGATGTTTCTGAATCTCATAGGAAAGATAACTTTGGAGAGGGCAAAATTACAAAAATAGCTTGCGGCTAATGGATAAAAGAAAAAATACTTTTGATAGGTTAATAATTTAATTTTAGATTAGTCGCAAGGCCATTAAAAACAAAAAATCCGGGTTTAGCCCGGATTTTTAGCACTTTATTGTTTATTTAATATGATAACAATTTTATTAAAATCTGCCGCTGCATTAATTACAGTTCTGTAGGCTTCGAAATTTTCTAAGGGATAATGCAGAATATTATAATATTCTTTATTTTCTACGATAATTTCGTTTCCTTTTTTCTCATATTTGCTGATAAAGGCAGCTTCCGTTTTACCATTTATATCGGCAGTATAATTCATATTGAATTTGTCAAGGTTTTTTACAGTAACTCCTTCAGGCAATATGATTCTTATTTTGCGTGTATAAGCATGTGGATAGTTGATTTCTACAGGCATCATTCGCTTATTTTCCTGATAGAGTTCCATTTGTTTTCCAATAGTCTGACCAGCAGAAAACAGGTAATTTTCCCCTGCCTTACGAATCAAGTCTTTTCCTTCAAATACTACATTCATTACAAATGGTTTTTTACCAATGTTGTCAACTCCGTCATTTTCGGTTGTAAGTGTTTTGAATTCGGTTTCGACTGTATAGTTCTCGGCAATGCTTTTGAGCATATCTTTATATTGCTCCGGTGAAGCAAAATCTTTGATTGGCTGAAAGTTAAAAGCAGAATAGCCACCAAATTGGATTTTATCTGTTACCACAGGGTTTTCAAGATCTTTTGTAAAATCAATGACAACGTCAATTATATCATGTGTTACTTCTACACTTGGAATGTCAATGGCTGCAACTTCACCAATTCCCATTTTTGTACCTGCAAAAGCTTTTTCTTTTATGAAAAGCCCATTAGTTCCTGCCAATTCATTAGGAATTAATGGAATACGGTATTCAATTTCCGTTGGAGTCATAAACTTTTTTATAGCAGGGAAATAGAATAGCAATTCGTCGAGGTTTTCATAGCTTTCAAATTCTTTATCAAAAGGCACCTTATAACGATTGGATGTAAATACCATATTGTTCTCAACACCCATTTTTTGGAATACGGCAATGTACAGCCTTAAAATGTCGCTTTGGTTGGCCTGTTTCGTTTTGATAATATCCTGTAGTGTTTCCTGGCTATTGATATAGCGGTTATAATTTATTGTTTTCTTGATTTTATTTTCAATATTCCAAACCTGTTCCTGTATGTCATTAGATTTAGCAATTCCTTTGCAAAATTCATCTATCGCTTTTTGTTCTTTTTTGTCATATTGAGGATGAAATCTTTCATATAAGGTTGTTGAGAATTCCTTAAAGTTATTTAGATTTTTGGAACCATTAGCTAAATTTTCATCCAACTTGTAACGGAATCGTTTAATATTACTGTTCCAATTCGAGTAGTTCTCATTGTCGTCAAGTGCAGGCGTATTGGTTTCAACTACAGTTAAAGTGTTGCTTTTTTCATTAGGTTGCTTTTTTTCGACTACGGCCTCAGAAAGTCCGTTATAGCTCTTAGTTCTGAATATCAAATGTTCAGGATAAATTAACTGGAAGGTATTTTTTACGATTGGATATTCATCCTGCATTTTTACGGTATAGCCTTTGACTTCAGGAAATTCTTCTATAATAAATATCTTTTCAATTACAGCACCTTTTTCAAGTCCGTTTACAGCAAAATATTTGTATTTGATACCTCTTTCTTCATCTGTTTCTTCTTTTATATCGCTATTATGAAGTTCGATTACTTTACCATTTTTTAGAATAACTCGTGCTTTTGTAGAAACTACACTTTCATTGGCTCCAAAAGGAATATAGATTTTATTGTTTCGTTCTACGGCATCATCACTATTGATATATCTCTTTTCATGTATGAGATAATATTGGATGGCCTTACCCTTATCAATAAGAAGCTCAACTTTTGTATTTCGTTCTAAAATTGCTTCCTTTTCCTCTTTGTATTTTGAAGGGATATCTATTTTAGCCGACTTTTCATCCCAATTATAGTTCTTAAAGGAAAAGTCTTGCGCGAAGGCATTAAGGCTGAATAAAATAAGGAAAACGTATATTGCTTTTATTCTAAATTTAGAATTCATTTTTCGGTAAGTATTAAAGTTTGTGTATAAGTATTTTTAAGTTTTTTGACGGTTTCATTCCACAAGGCAAAATCAGGCTGCTCAAGCAATATTTTTTTTAATTGAATCTTTAAGGCTAGAGTAACCTTGCCGGCTATGTTGCTATACTGGCTTTCAAATTTCATGAGGGCATTATCAAAACTGATATTTTCCGGCAAGTATTTTACGGAATAGTTTTTAGGCAATTCTAACTCATAGCGACCACTATAAGCTGCCAGATATTCTAAATCGAATGCGGTTACGCGATCCGGTTCCAATGATAATTTTTCATATAGGCGATCTAAGAAAAGGTTAACATATAATTCTTTATCCACTTGTAAGGCATAATCAGAAAGTTCGAAATTAAAATCGATTTGATAAGGCTTGTCGCGATCAGAAACATTTTTTTCAGAAAACTCCTTGAGATTAAATTTATTATTTCCTTTCAGCACCAGACTTTTAATCATATCAAAGCGCCTTTTATTAGAAGCGTCTCCAATTTGGGAGAGTATACTACTTCTTGCAAATCCTTTATAATCTACAGTTCCGGAACCTATAATCTTTTCTTTATCAAAACTTAGTTTTAGTACTTCTACAGTTTCATTGTTTTCTGCGTCAACCACAGGAACTGTTATAATCTTGTAGGTATCGCCGTTGCTAATCAGGGCTTCTTTCCCCTGAATAAAAGAAGTTGGGATTCCATAGCGGCTCTCCCTATCGGTAGCATCGAGGAATATGTAATTTCCATTGTCGTTGTATACTGCAATCATATGGTTGTCTACCGATGGAGTAGGAAGCTGTTCATAAGAATAGGGAATTTCACGTGTTCCAATCCATGAAACGGTTACATTTTTTATTCCTGCATAATTAGCCATTGAAGTAATAATACTGGACATGTCCTTACAGTCGCCAAACTTACGTTTGAAGACCAGGCTGGCTTCACGCGGAATGAAGCCTTCGTACCCGTTTTCAAAAGCAATATACTTGATATTGTCTTTTACCCAGTAGAATATTTTTTTGATTTTTTCGGTGTCTGAAGATAGTCCTTCTGTGAGTTCAATTGAGAGTTCCTTGAGTTCAGTATCGTCTGTTTTGTTTAGGTTTTTAATAAACGATTTATAGTAATTATACAGTTCTTCCGTATTATCAAGGACCTTGGTTGTGTTTTTGTCAATAGTATAGTCTTTCACATAAATATTTATATGCGGTATGAAATAGCGGAAGCCTGGATTATTAGGCTCCATTTTTACGGCTTTCACATCTTTTAATGTCCAGCTATAAATGTATTTTCCTTTTTTTTCAGATTTAGAGAATTCAATACTATTTGTAGGGTCATTGAATATACGATAGCCAATATTGATGTCTTTATCCGTACGGACTTCTAATGTGGAATTTACTATTGGGAAATTGTCTCCAAAAATAAAACTGTGCAATAAAAAAGGATCCAGAAACTCCGTTTGTACGCTATATACTTTTTTAGCTCCGGCTTCCAGATTTGAAAAAATGAGCTGTCTTTCTTTTACATCATTGTAAAAAACAGAATTTTGTTTTGCTTGCTTTTCATTCGTTTGTGTAACCTTAATTTTCCGATCTTTCCCTTTGTCGTTGATTATGGAATAGGCTTCATATTTGTTAAGTTTTACCAATTCGGAATAAGAAAAGTTTTCCTGATTATTTTGAATCCCGTTTTCAGACAGTATCATGGATTCATAATAGCTGTCTTGTAAAACGCGAAGTTTTTTATTCTCAATAAAAATATCATAAGAACTTTTATTGCTAATAACGACTTCATTGATGTCACCATACTTTTTTTTATATTCTAAAAACACTGGCGTTTTTTCTTGAGCCTCAACTTGTAAGGACAAAAAAATAAGGGATATAAAAAAGTAGTTTTTATTTAATAATCTCAACCAGCGCATCTGAATCATATCTTTGGGTTTGTGAAACAATTCCGTTAGTGTAAATTTTGCAAAGGCCGTGCAATTCATCATTTTTATATTCAGCCGTTACCCAAGGTTTTCCATCTTCTTTAAAAAATTGCTGTAGTCCTTCAAAACTGGAATTTTTAAAGTTTTCCTTTTTATAAACCTTTCCATTAGCATAATACTCAATTCTTGGTCCGGACAAAAGATTCATATCGTAATTGGCTTCATATTCGGGTTTACCATCCTGGCTATTAACTACCAACTTACCATCAATATTGCCTTTGACAAAATTAATCTCAATGGCCGTTTTTCCATTTGGATAAGATGAAATTATTTTGGCTGTTTGACCAACAACCGGAGTTTTTTCGCTTAGTTTTCCGTTCTTGTCTAGTTTTATATAGTAGAGCAGTTCATTATTTTGATAGCCTACTATAAGAATGTTATCGCCTTTTTGATTGTAATATTTAGCCTCGCCTTCAATGTTGCCATTATACTGGTTGTATTCTAAATATTTCCCTTTATTATGGTAATAGCGGGTAAAAGTTCCCGTATCATTACCAAACAATTCATTATCAGACATTCTAAGGTTTCCGGCAATGTCATAATATTTGCTTATGCCGTTTGGTTTACCGGAATAATAATTTTTTTCAGTAGTTGGTGCTCCTGTCGGGCCATACACGACCTGTTTTCCATGTCGAAAACCGTTCATGTAATTATTATCGCTTATCATCCTGCCATTCTTGTCTTTTACAATATATTTTCCATCGAAAGCACCATTTTTCAATGTGTTTTCATGTATTTCTGCACCGCCAAAAAATGCAATACTCATTTTTTCATTTTTATTGGCATAATTAATTTCATTTTGTTTTTTACCATCCGGACTATAGGTTTCTAATTTTATAGCAACATCATTTATATACCATGTTACCAGATTGGCATTACCATTTTGCCAGTAATCAATACCTTTATACAATTCACCATTTATATAGAAATTTTCTTTTGAAATACTTCCGTCAGGATAAAAAGTTTTGTGAGGACCATTTAATTTTCCGCTTTTATAGTGATAAACATTCGATAAGTGTCCACGTTCGTAGCTTTCATAGACTCCGGAAATAGTATCATTAACGTAATTAAGAACAGATGAAAGTCGCTCGTTAGTAGCATAGGTTTTTGCTAGTCCTGTTAGCTTTCCGTTGTCAAAGTTTTCTTTTGCACTCAGGCTACCCGTGTTATAAAAATAATTCCATTCTCCTTTTTTCTTTCCTTTTTCATAACTGCCTTTGGTGAGTACTATACCTTCCAGGTTTTTCATTACATAGTTCCCCTTGCTCACAGGTACATCTGTTGCTTTTGATTTTCCGGATTCAAATTGCAGGGCCGTTTTTATTTCTCCTTTTTTGTATGTTTCCTGGAAATAGAGAATGTTATTGCCGTTGAAATAGTTATTGGTTGCGACATATCCATCTTTGTCATAAAGTGTTTCATACGATTTTTTCCCATTAGGAAGATTGGAAACCAGAGTAGCAGGATTATTATTTTGGTATGTAGTTTCTTCTTTGAGAGTACCATCGGGATAATAGACTTTATATGGAGATGAAATTTTTCCTGACTTATATTCGATTTCAGATTTTACTATTTTTCCATCATAGTATTCGTATACCTTACCATCAATTTCACCCATTACATAAGTGTAGCTATTTGAGATATTTCCGGCGGTATCATATAGAATATAATTACCATTAAACTTACCTTTTGAATAGTTGATTTCACTTTTCTTTGAACCATTTTCATAAAAGCAGGTAAAAGCCCCATCACGTTCATTATTTACAAAATTTACTTCACAGCCTTTTCCTCCGTTGTAATAATAGGAGGTACTGATTCCTTCCAGCAAATCATTTTTGTAATTTTCTACAAATTCAATATTTCCGTTTTCATAATACTTGGTTCTTTTACCTTCTGCCTTTCCTTTCGAATAGTTCTTTTCTTCTGTAAGCCGGCCCTTGGCATCGTAATATTTTTGCAGGCCATCCAATTCGTCATTAACCAGATTGAGTTCGCCGACCATGTTTCCGTCTTCATTAAGAACTTTGTATTTGCCAACTTTTTTTCCGTTTTCTTCTTTGCCCAAAAGATAAGGCTTGTTATTTTTCAGATAAACGACTACCTGTTCTTGTTTTCCAAATAAATCGACAGTACGTCTTGCAAATACCTGCCAAAAATCTCGGGAAAGATAAGTTTCATTAAAGGCTGTTATTTTTTTATTCTGGGAAGTAATTTTTTTGCCCAGATGTTCTTTCATGCCTAATAATATGTGATAGGAGAAACCTTCAAATTGTTTTTTCTTTACAATATCAGCAAGCCATGGAACATAAGTTGTCTCAAAAAAGCCACCTTCCACTTTATGTTCTGCGGCATATTCAGCAATGGCCTGTACCTGGCGAATAATTACGTCATCAATTGTCGAATTCACTTTATAGGCACTTTTTAAGGGCAAAGAATTCCGTAAGATAACATCAATTTCTTCAAAATTATCGCCTGATTTGGAGAATGTCAGTTTGCTTTTGTCCAAGTAATTTTCTGAAAACTTAGCATTAAGTTTTAAGATTGCATTTTCACAGCCTTTACCTTCATTAACAAGCGATAGATAGGCGAGAAGAGCCATTGAGCCTTCGGTTACACGACCATCTTCAAGTGCTATCAGACCTAACATATAATGAGAACCGGCATGATTTGGATTTATTGTAATTGCTTTTTCAAGATAGTCTACACTTTTTTGACGTTCTTCTTTGCGAAGATAAAGCAAGGCAAGATTGTAGAATAATGAACTTGAATTAGGATAAATTTTTAATGATTCCTGAAACATTTTTTCTGCCTTATCATAATCTTTCTGGTCACTTAAAAAATTTCCATAAGCCATATAAAATAATGGGTTTTCTTTCATGTAACCATTGTTGTAGGCATTTTCATAAAATGCTCTGGCGGCTTCTTTGTCATCGCCAACAGCAAGCGTTATGGCTTTCTCATATTGGGCAGAATAAAAATTAGGATCATCTTTTACAATTTTATCAAATGTTTTTAAAGCGTCCTGATATTTTCCTTCTTCATAGAGGCGTATGCCATCACTTAAAAAAGACTCACTGTCATAAACAAAAGAATAATCTGTTTGCGCATAACTAATGCTGCTAAACCCAAAAACAAAGGCGATGAATATGTTTTTCATATTGGAAATTAATTTTTTCAAATATAATTTTTTTGTTAAATTTTTTAATCTTTTTATGAAAAATTAATATATTTTTTCTTACTGCGTTTTAAAGAATATTTTTAGGTCGAACCAACTTATATTTGTGTTGAAACAATTCTGAAAATTTTTCCATGAAAAAATACCTGTTTTTCACACTTGCCTTATTGCCAATTACTGCATATTCACAGAATAAAGCATCTTTACCAGACACCATTCCCTTAACCATCAATAAACAAAATACTATCTATGTCAAGGCTGTTTTTAATAAAACCGATACCTTAAATCTGAATTTTGATACGGGTACGACAGAATTGGTACTGACGAATGATGTCATGAAAAACAAATTAAAGTCGGCGCCCAAGCTGTATGACACATTTTATGATATCAAAATAGGTAATCAGGACTACAGTACAAGAGTATTTGACGCACAATTAACCGGACACGATACAGATGGCAGGTTTGGTTGGGATTTATTTAAAGGGAAAGTCGTAGAGCTTAATTATGACAAGAACATCATGGTTGTCCATCCGCAACTGCCCCTCTCTGTTTTGAAAGAAGATGCTTTCTCGAAACTCATGATTACTTTTTTTCAGGGGATTTTTTTGGTAGAAAGCCAAATTTTTCAGGATATAGTAGAAAACTCAGACTTTTTTCTATTTGATACGGGCTATCAAAGGACAGCCATGCTCGATAATGATTTGCTCAAAATTGGCAAATTTCCTACTCAGAACATGAAAGTAATAAAAAAGGTTATTATGAGAGGAGCACAAGGAAACGAAGTCCCGGTGATAACCTCAAGCCTGCAAAAATTGAAAATCGGTAAATATGAATTTAAAGATGTGCCTGTACAACTGGTAACTACGAATAAACCAATGCATGGACAAAACATCCATATTCTTGGGAATGAAGTCTTGAAAAGGTTTAATATGTTTCTTGACTTTCAAAACAATTTTGTCTACTTAAAGCCAAATCATCTTTTCAATGCAGAATATATTGAGAAAAGCTGATACTTATCCTATCGGCTTGATGACTTTTTAGATGTTGGCACAGAATAAATTACACTGAAAAAAACATTTTTTCAATCAAAGAAAACGTTGTAGCAGCATTTACTTGTTAAAGCGTAGTGAAATTTCTTTTTTTGTTTCAATACTTTGTTTACTTTTGGCGGCAAATGAAAAAGCTATTTGCATTATTCGTATATGTCTCTTTACTTCTGCTAAGCGGAGGGCAATACCTTAATGCAGCTACGCAACCAACTTCGCATTCGTCTCATAGTTTTCAGAAAAAACACAGGGTAAAATTTACCAATCAGGATACAAGCAATACCTTACTCGAAGAGGGTGACTTAGATCTTGATGAAGGGCAACCAGGTGGAGACGATCTCAAAGACGGAATATGGAATAAACTTTTCATAGGAAATTATAGCTTATCTGATAACTGGTATGAGACAATCTACTGTCAGCCTATCCTGGACCGTTATCAAAAGAATTTTAAAACCTTCGCGCCATTTTGTGGCCAATCCAATCCTATTTACATTACCCATAGGGTATTACGTATTTGATTTAACTCGAATATATCGGTTACCTGAGTGTGATCATTATATTTTGTAGTTGTTATTAAACACACTTCTTCAGATATGGCTGTTCGCGTAGCTTCTGGTTACTGATGTTTTTACGCATCCAAAGGAATCGTCGTATTCCAAGCAATCAATCAATCGCTTAATTTCCATTTATTTACCTAATGAAGAAAATCATCCTAACAGGCATCACTGCCTTGTTGTGCCTTGCTAGTTGCACAACTAAAAAAGTAGAAAAAGAAGAAGCCGATAAATTTACGGTAACCAGTCCGGTAAAAATCGACACTACTTTTACTAAAGAATATGTATCGCAAATCAGGTCGGTACGTAACATTGAAATCCGTGCCCAGGAAAAAGGATTTCTGCAAAACATTTATGTTGACGAAGGCCAGTTCGTGAAAGCCGGGCAATTGCTGTTTAAAATCATGCCTAAAATGTATGAGGCAGAATTACTGAAAGCCCAGGCAGAACAAAAATCGGCCGAAATAGAATTACAGAACACTAAAATCTTAGCAGATAAAAACGTAGTTTCAAAAAATGAACTGGCTGCTGCACAGGCAAAACTTCAGGCCGCAAAAGCAGAAGTATCATTGGCAAAACTCCACTTGTCATTTACAGAAATCAGGGCTCCGTTTGACGGAACTATTGACCGTATTCCATTAAAATTAGGAAGCCTTATCGAAGAAGGCGAACTATTGACTACGCTTTCAGACAACAGCCAGATGTTTGCCTATTTTAACGTATCAGAACCGGAATACCTTCAATACCAGACTAACGTCAAAGACCGCGCAGAAACTAAAGTCAATCTGATTTTAGCCGATGGCCAGCCTTTTAAATACAAAGGTGATGTTGAAGTAATTGAAAGTGAATTTAACAACGAAACAGGAAACATTGCTTTCAGAGCCCGATTCCCAAATTCGACTAAATTGCTAAGAAATGGCGAAACAGGACAAGTACAAATGCTTGTGCCTTTAAAAAATGCCATTGTAATTCCACAAAAAGCTACCTATGAAATCCAGGACAAAAAGTATGTTTTTGTTGTAGGCAAAAACAACGTACTGAGCTCAAAAGAAATCACTATTGGTGGCGAAATGCCGGACTTATATGTAGTCAATAACGGCATTAACGAAAATGATAAAATCTTATTGGATGGCGTCCAGAAAGTCAAAGACGATGACAGAATCGCTTACGGATATGTAGCTCCTAAAAAGGTAATGAGCAGTCTGAGATTAAAAGCGGAATAAACAGATTAGTCTATTTAGTTGATAATGGATAGTTTATAGTGGATAGTCTTTTTAGTTGATAATTGATAGTTTATAGTCTTTAGTCTTTTAGTTGATGATGAATAGTTGTTAAGCTATAAGTCTATTTTCTATTCTCTATCATCTATTCTCTGCCATCTGCCATCTATCATCTATTGCTCATTCTCTACTGTCCAAAATCAAAAATCAAAAATCTTAAAAAGAAAGTAAATGTTCAATAAATTTATACAAAGACCTGTGTTGTCGATAGTAATATCGCTCATAATTGTCTTTTTAGGAGCCTTGTCAGTACTCAACCTGCCAGTGACCCAGTTTCCTTCGATTTCGCCTCCAAAAGTGAATATAACAGCAGATTATCCGGGGTCTAACGGTGAGTTGATGATTAAATCAGTAATCATTCCTTTGGAAAGAGCGCTGAACGGTGTACCCGGAATGAAATACATGACTTCAGACGCCGGTAATGACGGAGAAGCAAGTATCCAGGTCGTATTCAACCTCGGAACAGACCCTAACCTCGCAGCCGTAAACGTTCAAAACCGCGTAGCCTCTGTAGTCAACAAACTACCGCCATTGGTAGTGAGGGAAGGAGTAAAGATTACGCGTGAAGAATCAAGTATGCTGATGTATGTCAACCTTTACAGTGATGATAAAAATACTGACCAGAAATTCTTGTACAACTTTGCCGATATTAATATCCTATCCGAATTAAAAAGGGTTAATGGTGTGGGTGTTGCGGATATTTTAGGAACCCGTGAATATGCCATGAGAATCTGGTTAAAACCGGACCGAATGCTGGCGTATAAAATTTCTGCCGATGAAGTGATGGAAGCCCTGTCAAGCCAGAGTTTGGAAGCATCACCGGGAAAAACAGGTGAAAGTTCCGGAAAAAGGTCGCAGGCATTTGAATATGTATTAAAATATTCCGGTCGTTTTACAACCAAAGAGCAATACGGAAACGTAGTCTTACGCTCCAACCCTAATGGAGAGCTGTTGCGACTGAAAGATGTAGCCGATATTGAACTGGGAAGTTCCATGTATGATATCTATTCCAACCTGAACGGAAAACCATCTGCAGCAATCGTATTAAAACAATCCTACGGAAGTAACGCGAGCCAGGTTATTAAAGACGTTAAGGCTAAATTGGAAGAAATCAAGAAAAGTTCTTTCCCGAAAGGAATGAACTATGAAATCAGTTATGACGTTTCTAAATTCCTGGATGCTTCTATTGAAAAAGTAATCCATACGTTGGTTGAGGCGTTTATTCTGGTAGGTATCGTAGTATTTATCTTCCTGGGTGACTGGAGGTCGACGGTTATTCCGGCCATAGCAGTACCCGTTTCCCTTATCGGAACGTTCGTTTTCATGCAGTTTTTCGGAATCACCCTGAATCTTATTACGTTATTTGCTCTGGTATTGGCAATTGGGGTTGTCGTCGATGATGCCATTGTCGTCATCGAGGCCGTCCACGCCAAGATGGAAGAAGAACATCTCTCAGCGCTGAAAGCCACCAAAAAAGCAATGCATGAAATAGCAGGGGCTATTATAGCAATTACGTTCCTGATGGCAGCGGTATTTATTCCGGTAGCCTTTATGTCGGGCCCTGTAGGTATATTCTATCGTCAGTTCTCTATTACTATGGCAACGGCAATTATCCTTTCGGGTATTGTGGCTTTGACGCTAACACCGGCGCTTTGTGCTATCATGCTGAAAAATCACCATGGACAACCAAAAAAGAGAACTCCTGTAAAAATCTTTATTGACGGTTTCAACAGGACATTCAATATTGCTTCTGACAAATATCAGAATGTATTAGGGAAAATTGTAAACAGAAGAACCGTAACCTTTGCTGCATTACTTGGTTTCTGTGCCGGAACCTGGTTTATAAGCAGTACGGTTCCTTCAGGATTTATCCCGAATGAAGACCAGGGAATGTTTTATGCCATCATTCAGACGCCACCGGGTTCTTCTCTGGAAAGAACAAATAACGTTGCGGAAAGGCTACAGAAAATGGCAGAAACAGTAGAAGGTGTTCAATCGGTTTCCGCTTTAGCGGGATATGAAATCCTTACAGAAGGTACGGGTGCCAACTCAGGAACCTGTCTGATTAACCTGAAAGACTGGAGTGAAAGAAAGCATTCCGTACAGGAAGTAATGGAAGAGTTGGAAGAAAAAGCAAAAGAAATTCCGGGTGCGAATATCGAATTTTTCCAACCGCCGGCCGTTCCGGGTTATGGAGCCGCAGGTGGATTTGAATTGCGTCTGTTGGACAAAACAGGTTCGGGCGACTATAAGAAAATGGAAACCGTTACTCAGGATTTTGTAAAAGAATTAAACAAACGCCCTGAACTTTCTTCGGTATTTAGTTTTTACAGTGCGAGTTTCCCTCAGTTCATGCTAAAAGTAGACAACGACCTGGCGCAGCAAAAAGGAGTTTCTATTGAAAATGCCATGAACACCTTGTCAACATTGGTAGGTAGTAACTACGAAATCAGCTTTATTAAATACGGATTCAACTATAAAGTAATCGTTCAGGCAGCACCACAATACAGGGCTTTGCCGGATGATATTTTAAAACTGTATGTCAAGAATGATAAAGATGAAATGGTGCCTTATTCTGCTTTTATGAGAATGGAAAAAGTGTACGGACTCTCTGAAATTACAAGACACAATATGTATACTTCTGCGGAAATCAGTGGAGCTGCTGCGGCAGGTTACAGTAGTGGTACGGCCATTAAGGCTATTAAAGAAGTGGCTGAGAAAAAACTGCCAAGAGGTTACGGAATCGACTGGGCTGGTATTTCTGCGGATGAAGTGGCGCAAGGAAATCAGGCCATTTGGGTTTTCCTTATCTGTTTAGGTTTCGTTTACCTGGTACTGGCTGCACAATACGAAAGTTTTATTCTGCCATTGTCAGTTATCCTATCGCTTCCGGCGGGTATTTTCGGGGCTTTCCTATTGCTGAAAATCATGGGATTGGAAAACAACATTTATGCTCAGGTGGCTATGGTAATGTTGATTGGTCTGCTTGGTAAAAATGCCGTGTTGATTGTCGAATTTGCCATTCAAAGGCATGCTGCCGGTAAGTCGGTTTTAGAGTCGGCTATGGAAGGAGCAAAAGCGAGATTCCGTCCTATTCTGATGACTTCGTTTGCCTTTATTGCAGGTTTGATTCCGTTGGTTTTTGCAACCGGACCCGGAAAAATAGGTAACAGAACCATTGGTACTGCCGCGGCAGGAGGGATGCTTCTTGGAACGATTTGCGGTGTATTTGTAATACCGGGATTGTATTACATCTTTGCCCGAATTGCCGAAAAGCACAAGTTGGTTAAAAATGAAGAAGAGAACCCATTAACAGAAGAAATCGATAACAATCATGTTTAAATCCAAAATATACCAATATAGTATTGTTGTAGCGCTTTGCCTTGCCGTAATCGGATGCAAGGCGCCACAGACAATAGCTGAGACTCCAAGCAAGCCGGTTCCGGAATCTTTCGGAACTAGCAAGGATACGACCAATATGTCGACGATTAAATGGAATCAATTCTTTAAAGACCCGAATCTTGTAGAATTGATTGATACTGCGTTGAAAAACAATCAGGAGCTGAACATCACTTTACAGGAAATCGAAATTGCTAAAAACGATGTCCGTGTTAAAAAAGGATTGTTGTTACCAACGGTTGGACTTCGTGCTGGAGCCGGACTTGAAAAAGTGGGCCGATATACAAGCCAGGGTGCGGGTGATGCCACAACCGAAATCAAACCCGGAGTTGAAACACCAGACCCGTTACCAGATTATACGATTGGAGCTTATGCCAACTGGGAAGTTGATATTTGGAAAAAACTGCGTAATTCTAAAAAAGCGGCGGTTAACAGGTATTTGGCAACCGTTGAAGGAAAGAACTTTGTCATCACAAATCTTATTGCCGAAGTAGCCGATTCGTATTATGAATTATTGGCCTTAGACAGCCAGTTGGATATTGTAAAACAGACCATCGAATTGCAGTCCAATGCCCTGGAAATTGTAAAAATCCAGAAACAGGCGGCCAGAGCAACAGAATTGGCGGTTCAGAAATTCCAGGCGGAAGTACTGACTTCAAAAAGCTTAGAGTTTGAAATCCTGCAAAAAATCAAGGAAACGGAGAATAAGATTAACTTTTTGCTGGCCCGTTATCCGCAGGAAATCAAAAGAGATAAAACCAATTTTACGGACTTATTGCCGGCTACTGTAAATTCAGGGATTCCGTCGCAATTGTTGAGCAATCGTCCGGATATCAAAAAGGCAGAATTGGAATTGGTAGCTGCCAAATTGGATGTAAAAGTAGCCCGTGCTGAGTTTTATCCATCACTTGATATTTCAGCAGCGTTTGGCGTACGTGCCTTTAAACCGGCATATCTGTTTACGTTCCCGGAATCGCTTTTGTATTCTGTAGCTGGTGATTTGGCTGCCCCGCTGATTAACAGAAATGCCATCAAAGCAGAATTTAAAAGTGCTAATGCCAGACAGCTTCAGGCATTGTATAATTATGACCGTACGGTTTTAAATGCCTATCTGGAAGTATCTACACAGCTTTCTAAAATCGAAAACCTTCAAAAAGGCTACGATTTAAAATCACAACAGGTGGATGCTTTAAACCGATCGATTGATATTTCAAACGATTTGTTTAAATCGGCAAGAGTCGATTATTTCGAGGTACTGATGACCCAAAGAGATGCTTTGGAATCCAAACTCGAATTGATAGAAACCAAAAAAGAACAACTGAACGCTGTTGTTCATGTATATAAAGATTTAGGAGGAGGCTGGAAATAGGTTGATTTGTTAGGTTGATTGGAGAACTAGTCGGGGAGTTTTATTTCCTGGCTAGTTTTTTGTTTAATATATTGGATTTTAACTATATATGAATAACTATCAATATTACGATTCTTATCCTGTTTTATAAATTTTCAAAGAATATACAAACCTTATTCTTTGTAATCCAATTATATCGGCAAAGCATTCAACTCCTTTTTTCTCAATTGCCAATTAGGCATGTATTTGTTCATTAAAAGAATAAAATTTTTGTTATGCCTGCGTTCTTTTAAATGTACGAGTTCATGGACTACTATATACTCAATACATTCTTTAGGCTTTTTGGCTAATTCTATATTAAACCATAATGCTTTGGTTGTATCATTACAGCTTCCCCATTTGGTTTTTACTTTTCTGATACCAAAACTTTGTGGGGAGACATTCATTTCTTTTTTATAGAATGCTATTTTCTCAGCTAAGAGCAGACGGAGTTGTTTACGATACCATTGATATAATTTATTTTTTATGAAGTCTTTATCACTCCCTTTTGGTACAGTAATCTCTATTTTACTGTGATGTAGTATAACTTTTGATTGTTTAGTAGATTCTGTAATTTTTAAGAGGTAGCGCTTACCAAAAAAATAATGGCTTTCATTGGTTACATAGAGATATTCCGGTTCTCTTTTTTGAGTTATTATTTTTTTCTTTTCCCTGCGAATCCAGCCTAATTTAGTACTTACAAAAACCCGCAAGTGTTCTTTGTCCATATTTTCAGGTGCAGATAAGGTAACTCTTCCTAAAGGAGGATGTACCCGTAAATGAACATTCTTGATATTTTTATAAGAAAGCTCAACTTCAATATCATTGAATTTCAAAATTTCCTGCACTTTAATAGTCGTATTTATTGTTTTCTACAATCTTGTATATTTCTACGGTTTTATCTTCATCCTTTACAACTTTGTAGATGGCTTCCTGTATCTCATTTTGCTTTTGAATATTCTCTCTAAAACCATCTTTTTTTGAGTACTGAACAGCATCTTCACAAGCTATTGTTAGTTGCTCGTCTTGTTGCAAGTAATTATAAATAGCACGCATCCCAATTGTCTTGATAGATGCAGGGACATTATCACTTTTTCCTGCTTTTACTTTTTTGATTAGTTCGGCTGTCTTTTTCAGATACTCTTTGTATTGTAGTACTCCTTTTTTTCGTTGTTCTATTAGTTCGTAGAGTAATTGTGACATTTTTTCGAAGTATCTCGGGTCTAAAAGATGTTTTTCTACTATTTTAGAGCTTATGCTGTTTTCTATTATTTCTGCAACGGCTTCCGGATTATTGCGAATACCTTCAGGTAATTTTTCTATTGCCGTAAAGATATCAGATTCCATAAGGTCTAATAGGGATATGTCTTCGAATGGCGAAATTACCTGTGATTCACTTGCCTGAATATAATTGTCTATCAAATGACGCATATCGGCTTCATAGGCCTTTAAATCCAATGTTTCCCCACTGGCGATACGAATAGTTTCTCTAAGCTTTAGATAAAACGTCAGCCTTTCTTCAAAATTAGCTATCTCTTTTTCGGTATAGCCTGCCAGTTCCATTTCAGCTTTTATATTAGCGTATGCTCTAATGTAGGATACGATTGCTTTATATAGGGCTACTCTTTTGTATTCATTCGATTTTAGGTCTGACGGAATTTCTGTATTTCCGCAGAAATAATGTATATAGTCTAAATCCGATTTGGGAGGTTCGACAGGTTCACAAAGAGTTTCTAATTCTTCCAGTGCATTTTCCAGACGTTCGCGTGCCATTAGGAGGCGGTCTTTTAGCTGAATATCTACTTCCTCTTTTGTAAAGTTTTCTATGTCTAATTCGGATGTATAGACATCTATGGCATCTGTTACGTTTCCGAATAGCTCCATATAGTCTACAATATAGCCAAAGTCTTTATCATCTGTATCCAGGCGGTTGGTTCTGCAAATTGCCTGAAACAGAGTATGGTCCTGCATTTTTTTATCGATATAGATGTAAGAGCAGGGAGGCGCATCAAAACCGGTTAACAGTTTGGAAACTACTATGAGCAGTTTCATACGTGCCGGTTGTTTTATAAATAAATCTTTGTTGTGGTCTTCGTAAGTTTCTGTTTTTGTTTTGCCGGCCAGTGGGATAACATTGGCTAATAGATTTTCATAGATTTTGTAAATGTATTCCTTGTCGGTTTCGGAATACTCTCCCGTATCTTCTGTAGTAATGTCTTTGGTCTGCGGATTATAAGAGGTTATTATTGCAGATTTATTTTTGAAAGGAGTATTTTGAAATAGTTCATAATATTTACAGGCTTCATATATACTGGATGCTACTAAGATTGCATTTCCTTTTTCTGAAGCCAATCGAGGTTTTACACTAAAGTCAAACAAAATATCGGATACAATTTTATCCATACGGGAACGGGAGCTTAATACGTTTTGCATGGTTCCCCATCGTTTTTTTAGTTCTGATTTTTGAAAATCGTTCAATCCTTTTGTTTTGGCTTCAAACCATGCGTCTACTCTTTCCTGTGATGATAGGTTTTGTTCTATGTCTCTGCCTTCATATACCAAATCTTTTACTACTCCGTCGTATACGGCTTCGTTGAATTTATAGGTGTGGATATATCTTCCAAATACGTCCATTGTGGTTTGTTTGTCTTTCTTTAGTAAGGGAGTGCCGGTAAACCCGATGAAAGTTGCTTCTTGTAATATGGCTTTCATTGTTTCATTTAGTTTACCGCTTTGTGTGCGGTGACACTCGTCTACAAATACAAAAACATTTCCCTGAACGGGCAATGGATTGTTTTTAATTTCTGTTATAAATGCTTTATAGTCCGTTTCTGCTTTGTTGCCAAATTTATGGATTAGCGAAGCTATTAAGCGGGGTTTGGATTGCGTTAAAAACTGCATTAATTCTTTTCCTGAACGGGTACGGGCTACCTGTTCGCCCATATTTTCAAAATTGTCGGCAATTTGCTTGTCTAATTCTGTTCGGTCGGTTAGTAATACAACGCGGGAATTGTTTACATTTTCCAAAATCCATTTGGCAAGGATTATCATCAGGATGCTTTTGCCCGAACCTTGTGTGTGCCAGATAATTCCACCTTCATTTTGAGTTATGAATTTTTGAGCTTCTTTTAACGCAAAATACTGGTGCGGGCGGGGTAGTTTTTTTACTCCTGCATCAAAGATTACTGTATTGTAAATAATGTCTAAAAAGCGTTGTTTGTTGCATAGTTTTTTTAGGTACTTATCCAGTTTGTAGCCTTCATTATCCTGTTCGTCTTCTTTCCACGACAGATAATATTTTTCGGGTGTTTCGATAGTACCATACTTTAGTCCTTGTGTATTGTTTCCGGCAAGGATGAATTGAATGGTGGTAAAAAAGTTTTCGTTAAATCGTTCTCTCTGGTTAGAAATATTTTGACGAATGCTTTCGGAAATATCAACAATGCCTCGCTTTAATTCCAAGACTCCCAGCGCGATACCATTTACATAGAGTACAATGTCCGGTCTGCGTGTCTTATTACCTCTTAATGTTACTTCTTCTGCAATTCCAAAATCGTTGTTGTTCCAGTTCTCCCAATCTATTAAATGGATAGTCTGATGATGCTCCCCAATATTTTCTTTTGCTTTTACTCCATAGCGAAGCAATGCGTAAAATTTTTTATTACGCTCGTATATATTTCCTGCATGGGTCTGCGCTAATTGTAAAGTCTCCTGAACGGCTTTGTTTATCAGAGGTTCTGAATATGCTTGTTTTTTTAGAAATGCCTTCAGATAAGCTTCTTCTATATTGCTATTTTGTTCGCGTTCTTCCCAATTGCCATAGTAAGTAAAGCCCAGTTCTTTAAAGAGCTGGATGATGCGGTTCTGTGTAATGCGTTCGATAGGGTTAATCATTGGCTAAAGTTTTTTTAGTTCTCCACATAGCTTTACTAATTCATTTTCTAGTTCTTCATAAGGAACAGCTTTAAAATAGTGCTTGTAATTTTCATCAAAACTAAAATTCAGATGCTCTAAATCAATATCTGATATTCTATTTTCCATTTCATCTGCTTTATGATAAAAGCATAGTTCATACTCAACTTTATTTTTCGAATATCTTATATCTAATTTATACTCTTTATTATTGTAAAGCAAGCCTTCCAGGTAACATCCCGGGTGCCCATCTGTATTTTTCTCTTCAAAATACCAAAATTTAGAGAAAGGTAAAAATTTATCGGGAGCTATTCTATTGTCATGGGTAGCGTTTACATTTTTATTTTCCAGGAAAAAGCAATAGGTTCTCAACTCGCTATGATAGGCTGTAATAGTGAATCCTTTCAATAAACGAATGTCGTTGTCAGAATACTTTCGTATGGCAGTATCTTTACAATAATTAATTGCTTGGGGGTATTTTAAAAATAAATATTTCCAATCTGAATGGTTTAAATTAGTTGTTTTTATATAATTGTCGATGTATTCAGATAAAGATTCGGGTGTTATCTCTTCGTTTTCTAATCTGTCAATAGCGTGTTTTAATTTCTCGATTTTATCTCCTTTGAAAAACAATCTCCAGTTTTCGTTCTTTGTTCGCAAACCACCTGAAGAACCACTACAAAAGATATGATCTGATTTATAATTAGGAAGGTAAAAGTCTTCACAAAGTAAAAAGCGTTCTAATATTTTTTCGGAAGTAAGCCTGATTTCTTTCTTATATAATAAGGCGGCGGCATTACTATATTTAATAAAATCTTCTAAAACGTAATTTTGGGATTGGTCTTTAGAAAACTCTAATATGAATCTTATTTGCCCATAAAAATAGGAATGATTCTCGGTGCGGAAAATGGGTTCTTTCCAGTCATCATTTTGTAATAGATGTAACTTTATTTTTTCTTCTTCGAATTGATTGTTTTCAAAGAATAGATTGTCAACATCATTATTTAATATGGCTTCACTAATATTAAATTTAAATGCAGCAAGATTGTTGATTTGTTTTAATGCATTATTAAAGTTTTCCGGACTTTGAATATAGGTGTTATAAATAGTATTTCTTGTATATCGTAACCATTCTTTCATACTCTGTATAGAATAATTTTCATTATTTCGGTCGTTAATGAAAATTAAAAAGGAATAGTAAAATACAGTGTTCCATAAGGATGGCGTAAACTGGCTGGATTTTAAAAAGAAATGGGTTATTGGATGTTCTGTAAACGGTTTACAGATGATATCCTTTAAGTCTACTATTTCTATATTTTGTTCTTTTTCCAGATAAAGTAGGGAGTCAAAAGTATTTTCTATAAATCTAAGTGCCTCAGGATTAAAAATAAAGAATGTTTCTTCTTTTCCCTCGTTTTCCCATTTTATAAAGTAGTTTTCTAAAGGGATGTAAGATATTTTCTGATTGTCATATACTTCAGTATTTCTAATCTGGCCATATATTTCTTTAAGTTTATCAAAAGGGATTTCTTTATTGTTTGCCAAACAATGCATTAATGCCAGATTCTTGATATAGTTGTAATAGAAATAATCGAGCGCATTGAAGTCTGCATCTATATTTCTCCAAAAATAATTTAGCCAGTCGGTATCTAATTTTTTCCAAAAAGACTGAAACCAATTTTGCTCTGAATAATCATTATATTTTTCCTGTAACCAGGATTTGAAATGTTCATAATCGGATAGTTGTTTTCCTCTGGAGTTCATTTTAACGTACAGTTCGTCTGTTTGGTTTAATGAATCTAAATCCATAAAGTCAAATCGTAACGGAAGATGCTCAAGGCAGGCATTTGAAAAATCATAATCTTTTCCGAATGCAGTCTCCAGAGAATGCAGCATTTCAAGGATGCCACTTACAGTTGCATCTTTATTCCATTTTTTCAGATAAAAACCAGAGTTTGTAATTAATTCCCTAATATTCGTTTTAGGATTGGTCTTTTGTTTCTGTTTTAAGGTCTGAATATTTTCTAAGTTTACCAATTCATTGCAAAAGGCCAAGGCAGATTTTCTGTTGGTGTATTTAAAATGATGTAACCATTCGGTTTTATCTGATTTGGCTCCTTTGAACAGTAAATACCAGTGGAGTATATAAAGTGTTGTGAGTCTTTGTTGTCCGTCTAATGGTATAAATTTGAGAAAGTTTTGACTGACTATTTCGGTTTCTTCATCTTCTATATTAGCATTAATTTTTAGCTCTAAATTATTGGCATAAAATTTTACAGCTTCCAATATAGAATGTACCGCTTCTTTGTTTAGTATTTTACGTTGCAGGTTTTCTTTCCCGACAATCTTTCCATATACAAATCCAAGATGTAATTCGCTCTTTTCTGTAATAGCTTTTACAAGGTCTGTAACAAATCTTTTTCTTATAGAATTTACTTTTTCTGTTGTTCTGCCCTGTGCATATTCTCTCTGTATTATTGGTATTTCAATAATATGCTTACTAATGATATCATAGAACGATTTAGTGTGACTCATTCTGCTCAGGTTTTAAAAAATCAAAAATTATTTTTTGGATTGTTTGCCGATAAGCCTCTCTGTCTGCCAGATTCCAATAATCGATTTGATAGGAAGCAGAGGCTGTTGTTTTTTTTGAGAAAACATCTCTTGTTCCGATTGGAATGTAGGTGTTTGGTTTTATTTTAATTTCATTATCCAGATTCAAGATAATATCCCGTTTTTGTCTGAATGGTCTTTTGCCCACTTTTATATTAGTAGACTGGTCCAGAAGACATAAATTATTAAAATCGTCAATACTGAAAAACTCGGCGATTTTGTCATTTATTTCATTTATTTTCTTTTTGCTCCCAGCTTTATTTTTTTGTTCAATCAGTCCTGATAAGTCATCGAGCAGTCCGTTAATTATTGGATTGTTTTCCAGACTTATCTCCTCTGTTTTTGAAAATTCTAATAAAGACTTAATATCATGATGGTAGTTTTCGAATTCTTTGAAAGAGTCTAATCCGTCATCATTTTTTGCCAGAATATGCTCTATGTTCCAATTTTTTGTATTGTAGAAACGATAAAAAGGGAAAAAGGTTTCTGTTTCGTCTATTTCTGTAAGGGCTATGTTGTATAAAAATAACATTTTGAAAACTTCAGAATCCCCATATTCTATTTTTTCAAGATTGTATTTTTCCTTAGAAAATTCTTCTTTTAAGAGATGTCGTAGCTGATTCCTGAATGCTGTTTTGGTATCTGCTTCTTTTGCGATTTCAATTACCGTAGAGATATTGAGATGGGTAAGATGGATAATAGCTCCTATTATATGGTAGGATGTACGGTCAAAAAACCATTCTTCTAAATTATTGTAGAGTTGGGTTATTTTCCCCCAGTTGGGTTTGGTGTTCTGGTTTTTAAAATCTTTTTCAAACTTTCTGTAATTATAAAATCTATCTTCAGTTTTTCCATAACCATTGTATAACTGGAATAGTAAATTGATTTTATTGGCTATATTTTCATCATTTTTGTTGCTGGAAATAAATCGCCAGAATTTTTTATCACTCATTTGGTGTTCAATGAGATTCCAGTCATCTGCAAACTGATTTTCTTCGTATTGGCGCTGAACTGCATGAGGTATGTTACCCATGTCCAGTACGAACAATGCCTTAATAAGTTCTGCTTGCTCGAGTTCTATTTTACCTTCATTGAAATTGATGAATTTTTCAATGATTTGTGTATCTGATGAATCTTCATTTTCAACATACCAAATCACTTTTGTCTGGGTCAGTAATTTACGTTTAAATTCTTCTTTTGACTCTTTATCTAACTGGTTTAACCAGTTGTGGATAACAGCATAGTTTTTATAGAAATAGAAATTATCTACACTATCAATTGTGGGATTGCTTTTGGCTATTTCTTCTTTCCAATATTTTGAGATTTGGGTGTCAATATCGGCAAAATTTTCTAACTCTTTATTCAAGGTAAGATTCGGAATAGCCAAATGGGGAATGCTTTCTATAAAGGTGTTGATTCCGTTTTGTTCCGTATTTCTGGTTGTGTATAAAAGTTGATAGTTTTTGGATTTAAAAAACATCAGAATCAAAGAAATGGTGGTGGCTCTTTGTTGCCCGTCAATCAGTTCATAAGTCTTGTTATCTATTTTTCTGACAACAAGGGGTTGCAGGCAATAAAAAGATTGAAATCCTGGAGTAAATTCATGAATGTCGGTAAGGAGACTAAATACCTGGGCAGTATCCCATCTGTAACCACGTTGATAGGCATCAATTTTAAAATCGAAATCTAATAATTCTTCAATGTTTTTCAGATGTTCTTTCATGCGTGGTTTTTATTTCTGGTTCATCAAGGCTCTTGTATTTTGTAAATAATTCATCATTCTTTTTTAAATAGTAAGATTTGTATCCGTCGTTTTTCGTCTCATCTTCCCAAACATCTCTAACAACTGAAAAAGAATTGTAATAATGCATCATTCCTGAATGCCAGCTATTCCATATCTGTGAAGAAATTCTCTTCTTTTTGTACCAATAATGTTGTTCTGCGCATAGATTAAAATAGTCTATCAAAATATTATATAGGGTTTTGCTATCATTGCTGATTGCTTTTATTTCTTTTAATTGACTGACATTTTCTGCAAATCCGAGTTTACTTAAATCATCATTTAAGCTATCATATCTTTCATTGAATTCTTTAAAGAGTTCTTTTTCCAATTTTTCTTTGGCAATTTTCAGATTACTACGACTAAAACGCCATGTTATAATGACTGTAAATACTCCAATGATTAATGTTACAAAAACTTGTGGATTCTCAAGTAAATATTCTACCATTGCTTTCTTATTTTCTATACCAATCGTATTCTACCGGTTAACAACTCCTGCATTAAGCCTTGTTTGATTTGTTGGGCTTTAGTCAATTTTTGTTCTAGGTTTTCTATTTCTGTATCCATATCAGAAAGGATGGTGGCGATACGGGTTTGTTCTTTAATTTTTGGATATTGAAGATATACACTTTTAACTAATTCTTTATTTAAGTTTAATACCCCACTACCTGCAGCTTTACTTTTATATTGGTCAATTATAAGTTTAGATGTCAAAAGATAATATAAAAACTCTGTTTCAAAATGGGAATGGTAATTTTGTAGGACTAACCATCCATCGTGGATACAGCCATCAATTTTTAATATATAAGGCCTTCCAAAACTCATAGAATTTGAAAGAAGAAAGTCTCCGCTATTTACAAGACGAGAATATTTTTCTCCAGCAGGAATTATTTTTTCTTCAGTATTGTTTATATATTTTCCTTTTGGAGATGTGTCGCCAATCTTAATCCAATTTATTCCATTTGATGTGTTTGTTATAAAGTTTTGAATTGGCCTTGGTGAGCCTCCTCTAAAAACATTTATTATCTCTCCTAATTTTTTTGTTTCCCAATCTTCTTTAGGAGTAAGCAATTTTTGCATAGCCCCTTGTTTTATCAATTGTTTTTTAACAATGAGTTTTTCTAAACTTTCTATCCATGTATCTGTACCACTTAGTACTTCGGCAATGGCTTTTTGTTCTGGGAGTGAAGGCAAAATAAAATTAAAATGAATAAAATCCTTTTGATATAAATGTGTTATTGTAGAACCTGCAGTAATTTGTTTTAAAAAATTGTCAAAATAGAAGGACATTAAGACGTAATAAACAAATTTGCTATTCAACTTATTATTTATTTTTCTTAATACAAAAACACCGCTATTTAGAGTAGTTGGCTTGGGTATCTTATCGATATAAGCTACTTTACCAATTGTCCCATCTTTTGTAATTAAAACATCTTCAGATTGTATTTGTATATTTTTATCTTGGTCATATCTTGATTTATCAACAAAAACACAATTATTCCAATCAATAAAACCATTTTTAAAATCTGTTCCTGTTATAAGAAAATGATTTCCACTTTCTTTATATTCTGAAGTTGTCAAACCTTGCCAGCCAATTCTGGCTTTGAGAATGCAGTTGTCTTTCAAATTTATGACTTCCCAATTTTCTGGAATAAGCCCAATGTCTGTATTTTTAAACTTTGTTTCTACCATTGCCATCCCATTTTTTGTAGATGTGATTTAACTTTGGTTTCATATTCATTTAAAGCGGTTTCCATTTCCGGTAAAGTAACTTTATAGCGTTCTGTGAGTTCCATTATGCGATGGGTCAATGTTTGGCTCATTCGTTCTTTTTCCTCATAAAGACATTGTTCCAAATGCTTGAACCATTTTTTATTGATAACCAAATCTTTAATTTCGTTTTCTGATAGTGTCGGATATAGTTCTAATACCAATTTTTCAATGGTTTCTTTTTGTATTTTAATGAGCTTGGTAAAACTTGGAATGGCTTCGCTTAGGCGGATATAGTTTTCAATGACCACTATTTCTTCTTTTGGAGCTTTTTCTGCTTTTCGTTGCTTTAAAAGTCCTTTTACGGAGGTAAGGTTTACTTTTTCTAAATCACTGAAAATCCCATTTTCTACTTCGGTTTCCTGTTGCATTTCATCTAATTCTGCTTTGGCATTTTCAATTTCTGCTTCAAAATCGGTAACGGCTTCCCAATGCTCAGAAAAATACTCCTGAATCAGTAAATCTGGAGGTAGCATTTTACCCATGATGCCTTCCAATCCTTCTACGGTTTTATCTTTTGCAGTTTTTCCGTCTTTGCCTTTTTTACCTTTAATGATTTCTCTTTCCCATTGTTTCCCAGCTTCCCATCCATCAATAGCAATGGTATAAAAATCATCCTGCATGACTTCTTCCCAGTAGGCCATTAGGTACTGGTACATATCGTAAGGATTTATTAAGGCATCCTTTTCAAATGTTTTAAGTATAGAGTCTCCTAAGTCTGCAATTTCTTTTTTAGGATGAATTCCCCTATCTAATTGCTTTAGGTAAAGTTGTTTGTCTTTTATCCAATGATCAAAAGTGGCTTGTAATTGATTTCTGTAAGTTAAAAATTGAGGATGGTTAAAAATAGTTTTCTTTATTTCGTCATTCGCTATTTTTAGACTGTAATATCCTTTTCTTTGTGCTTCGAACAGGCTGTTTTTCAAATCGGGGAAGATGGCCCAATATTTTTCTAATGATTGTATATCCCGTTCAGGAATCCCTCCAAACAAATGGGCATCTATATCCTGAATATCTTCTGTTTCCTGTGAATCAATATAACGTGGTATGTTGAGATTGTAATCGTTTTTTCCGCTGGCAATTTCTTCTAAAGAAACCATGCGACTGAATTTTGAAATCTCTGTAAAACTGTTGAATACTTGTGTTATTTTAAGAATGTCTTTTTCCTGCAAACGGTTTTTATTACCATCTTTTACAAAACCTTTGCTGGCATCTATCATAAAAATGCCTTTGCGTTGGTCGGCATCTTCTTTGTCTAAAATAATAATACAGGCAGGTATGCCTGTTCCGTAAAACAAATTGGCGGGCAGGCCTATAATTCCTTTGATATAGCCTTTCTTAATAATGTTTTTTCGAATTTCTCCTTCGGAATTTCCACGGAACAATACACCGTGTGGCAATACAATGGCACCTTTGCCTTTTGAACGTAATGATTTCAGAATATGTAATAAGAAAGCATAGTCTCCGTTTTTTTCAGGTGGAGTTCCTAAATCAAAACGATTGTATTCATCGTTACTGATATTGATGCCATTGCTCCAGCTTTTCAATGAAAAAGGCGGGTTGGCCACAATGTAATCAAAGGTTTTTAAACCGATTTCGTTATCATTTTTCCAATAGGGACGGGAAAGAGTATTGTCTGCTATGATTTCTGCTGATGGATTGCCATGCAGAATCATGTTCATACGGGCAAGGTTGGCGGTTGCAATTTCTTTTTCCTGTCCGTAAAGTGTAATGTTTTTCTCGGCTTCTTCTGCTACTTTCAACAGTAGCGAACCAGACCCGCACGTTGGGTCGTAAGCGGTGGTTTGGGCTGTTGAATTACTACTGTTAATACCAATAACTTTTGATAAAATACGACTTACTTCTGCCGGAGTATAAAATTGGCCTTTTGACTTACCTGACTCGGTAGCAAAATGACGCATTAAATATTCATAGGCGTCTCCTAACAAGTCGTCGTCGTTTGCATTATTTCCCGAAAAGTCTAAATCCGGCGAGTTAAAGATAAGAATCAGGTTACTGATGGTGTCAATCAAATCTTTTCCTTTTCCTAATTTTCCCTCGTCATTAAAGTCCGGAAAATCATTTAGCCTGTTGGCTTCCTTAATGGGGTTAAGGATTTTTTTATTGATGTCATCTCCAATATTCGATGTCCCTACCAAAGCCACCATATCATCAAATGATGCGCCTTCCGGAACTTTTATAGCTGAAAACTTTTTGCCTTTATATTTGTCGGATATATACTTTACAAACAAAAGAGTTAGAACATAATCTTTGTATTGGGAGGCATCCATACCTCCACGTAATTCGTCACAGCTTTTCCATAGAGAACTGTATAACTCTGATTTTTTTATTGCCATTTTTATGAGTAAATTCTTATATTTTTTACTAAATCCCAATCTATAAATATTATTTATAGATTGGGATTTTTAATATTAGCACCTTATTTTGCTTTCAATTTATGAACTATAGATTCTCTTATCCTTTAATAGCAAGTTATTTTTTTCTTCTCTCAACTCTTAGTGATTTTTCTGAAATCTTCTCCTGAAACATATATTCTCTATATAAATTTTACACAAATGTAAGTTATATCCAACGTTAATCAAAGCTCAATTCTATTGACCAAAAAAGCTTTTTTAAATCTAAAAATCAGAGAACTTTCATATATGTTTAAAACGAATAAATAATTAATTGAAGCATATGTTTGAAGCAGAAAATGAACTAGTAAGATAATAAAGTTTTGATTAAAATAAGATTATTAAAGTATCTAATGTCATTATGGATTCGGATAGAAACTGGAGGCATGTTTCTGCATTTCTTGGGCATCTTATTTAGTTTTATATTTAGTATAGCATAGTAATTAAATATATTTTCCAGTTTTTACATAATCAAAACCATCAACAAAAAAAAACAGTTAAAATACTTTAACGGGTTTTTTATATTATCCCAATAAAGAGTTTATATTATCCATCACTTTAACTCTCATAAATATAAGGAACCTCAAAAGCAACTTTGGCTCCTTCGATACTTCCATCTGAAGCAATTACGTTATTGGTTTGCACCACAAAATCTTTATTTTTGGTATAAGAAACCAGGCGTTCTTTGGTAATAGTCATGGCCAGTGATTTGTGATTGCTGATTTTCTCATCGGTACCAAATCCTTTACCGTTATCGGTTACTTCAAAATAGAGTTTTTCTTCTTTCAGATAATAGTGAATATCAATCTTGCCATTTTCGGTTGTGTTGCTTAACCCATGTTTGATGGCGTTTTCAATGTAGGGCTGAGCCAGCATTGGGGGTAAAAATATGGATTCGGTATCAATATTTTCTTCTATACGGATATTGAAAATGAATTTGTTTTCATATAAAAGTTGCTGTATGGCGAGGTAATTCTCAAGCATTTCAACTTCTTCAGCCAATGAAATATAGTTCTGGTTGGAGTGTTCAAGAATTTGTCGGGTTAGTTTGGAAAACTTGCCCAAATAGTTTACTGCATCATCATTTTGTCTGTTGTTAATCAGGCTTCTGATGTTCTGAATCGAATTGAATATAAAATGCGGGTTCATTTGGGTGATGAGCAGCTTTTGCTTGATTTGGTTTTTTTCCAGTACCGTAATGGCCTGTTTCTGCTTATTGTTTCGGTAGTAGAAATAAGCGCCCAGCAACGAAAGCAGAAATACAGAAGAAACGGCAATCAGCCAGTTGTTTTTAACGGCCGTTTTCTTTTCAGAAATTAGTTTGATGGTGGCTACTTTCTTTTCCTGAGCAAGTTTCTGGTTCAGCTGTTTTTTTTCAAAATCGTATACCAACTGTTGTCGGGCTAATTTATTTTTTGAAGTTTCCAGTGCCATTTTCTTTTGGGCTTCGAGCTCAACGGCTGTTACTTTCTTTTGCTGGAGTATTTTTTGCTGCAGTTCTTTTTTCTCAAACTGGTATTTGAGTTCCTGTTGTGCCAATTCGTTTTTTGAGGCTTCTAAATTTGTAGAATCTTTAATTACAATATTCGCTTCATGCATTTTTAATGCTTTTTCATACTGTCCGCTTTCTTTATAAATTTTATATAGCAGGGAGGTGAGACCGGACTGTGAATTGATGTTTTTATTCTTTTTTGCCAGGCTGTAGCTCAACTCACCATATTCTGCCGCCTTATCATAGTTTTTATTCTTGTAATTAATACGTGCAGCACTTCCGTATACTCCTTGTCTTGAAATATCATCATTACATAAATCCAAGGCTCTTTTTAAATAATCTTCCGACTCAGCTAGTTTTCCCAATTCACTGGAGGATTGCGCCAATTGTACTAAAATTATTGATTCTGCCTGCGGGTCTTTATTTTTTTTGATATAATTGTAGGCCTTTAAGAAATTATTGTGGGCTTCGGTAAAGTTTTTAAGGCGGGTATAAGATGTACCTATGTTATTATGAATAACCGCTAAACTATGGCGGTCTGATTTTCTTAATTCTGATTCCGGGACATCATAATAGGGCAATGCTTTTTTTAGATGGACAATAGCTTTATTCCAGTCCTGCTGGGCTATACAAGCGGTTCCTATTTCCATATTTACGGTTGATATTCCGCTTTCATTATGAATGCTCTCGTAGAATTTTAAGGCTTCAAAAAAGTATTTGAACGTATTTGGCCAGTCGGCAATATGGCGGTAGTACGTTCCTTTACCAACCAGCGCTAATGCCATAGGCTTATAGTCTTTAGAGGCTTTCCAATACTTTATAGCTTCATCAAAGTGGATTGGTGCATTTTTGTTGCCCTCACTTGTTTCTTTTTTTGCGGTATTGTAGTAATACACACCTGCAGCAAATTGGTATATCTGCTTTACTTTTGGATGAAGGTTGGGCATTGCCAGTCCTTTAGTAAAAACAGGAAGTAGCTGATTGTAGTAGGCCACATGTGCTTTGCTCAACATGATTGTGTTATCCATACCCGCAATAATTGTATTAATGCGTGTTGTGTCACTAATTTTGCGATTAGCTAATATCGTTTCTATAGAATCAATTGTTTTATTCTGGGAATAAACAGGGAGGCTGATAAAGAGAAGGAGTAGAAAAGATACTAAATGCTTGCAATTTAACATAAACGTGAGGGATGTGATTAAAAAACGGAGGTAAAAATAATCAATTGATAGATACATACTGCTCAAACCAGCGAAAATAAAAAACCAGTTAAAATACTTTAACTGGCTTTTTTAGGATTTTTATATTATTTATCACTTTAGCTTTCATAAATATAAGGAACTTCAAAAGCAACTTTGGCTCCTTCTATAGTCCCGTCTGAAGCGATTACGTTATTGGTTTGCACCACAAAATCTTTGTTTTTAGTATAGAATGTCAAACGTTCTTTGGTGATGGTCATGGCCAGTGATTTGTGATTGCTGACTTTCTCATCGGTACCAAACCCTTTACCGTTATCGGTTACTTCAAAATAGAGTTTTTCTTCTTTCAAATAGTAATGAACATCAATTTTTCCGTTTTCTGTCGTGTTGCTTAACCCGTGTTTGATGGCATTTTCAATATAGGGCTGCGCGAGCATAGGCGGTAAAAATATCGATTCGGTATCCATATTTTCTTCTATATGGATATTGAAAGTGAATTTGTTTTCATATAAAAGTTGCTGTATGGTGAGATAGTTCTCAAGCATTTCCAATTCTTCAGCCAATGAAATATAGTTCTGGTTGGAGTGTTCAAGAATTTGACGGGTTAATTTAGAAAACTTACCCAAATAATTTACCGCTTCATCATTTTGCCTGTTGTTAATCAGGCTTCTGATGTTTTGTATGGAATTGAATATAAAATGCGGGTTCATTTGTGTAATCAGCAATTTTTGTTCTAACAAAAGCTGTTGGTTCTGCATTTTTACCCGTCTGATTTTTAATAAGGCAAGTAAGAAACCTAAAACAATCAGGAGACCTATAAAACCACCAATCAGCCATTTTTTTTGTAATTCTGAAACTGCTACCGTTTTCTTTAAGGTGTTCACGCTTTTCTTTGCCGTAGTCAGGGTATCCTTATAAGCATATTCATATTTTATTTCTGCCAGCTTATCAAAGGTTTCTTTTTTATAAAGACTGTCATTCAGTTCTTTATGTTCCTGTCCGCTTTCATAAGCCAACTTATATTCTTTAAGAGCATAATAAATTTTTGAAAATAAAAGAGAATAATCAGTTTGCAGGCTCAATAGTTTAAGTTCATTAGCAATATCGCTTCCTTCTTTGGCATACTGCAATGCTTTATCATATTCTTTTCTTGAAAAATAAATCCGGCTTATATTCAGGTAACTGTTAGAGAGTTCCCTTTGAGCTCCTATTTTTTTATACGTTTTTACCGCTTTTTCATAATAAGGAAGTGAGGCATCGTAGTTTTCAGTCATAAAGTAATAACCGCCTATATTGTTATTGAAAAAAGCAACTGCAAATGCTTCATTAGCTTCCTGGCTTAACCGTAATCCTTTCTTAAATATTGCTAAGGCTTTAGGATTTTTTTCCGACATCAGGATAATACCAATGTTACTCAGACAACCCATAGCTTCCTTATCTTTTTTTAACTTTTCAAAGATGGCTAATGCTTTATAGTAATTAGGAAGAGCGGCTTTGTTGTTTTCCATTTCCTGATACAGCGTTCCAATATTGTTTAAATTGGAAGCAACACCATACTCGTCGTTAAACTGTTTATAGATCTCCAGGGATTTATTATAATGCTCTAAAGCAAGAGTGGGTTGGTTTTGCTGTTTATAAAGATTCGCCAAATTAATATAAGTAACGGCAAGTCCCTTTTTGTCTCCCAGCTTTTCATCGATTACAATTGATTTTTTATAATATTCCAGGCTTTTGTCATAATCTCCCTGAGTGTTATAAATCATGGCAATAATCATCAAAGCATTTGAAGCTACTCTTAATTTGCCGGATTGCTCACTAAGTTCTGTGGCAGTTTTAAGGTGCTCCAAAGCCTTTGGGAAATCGGTAAGATAGTAATAAGACCTGCCTATGTTCAAATGGCAATTGGCGACACTTACTTTAATTTTTAAATCTTCATATACTTCAAGGGAATTCTGAAAATAAGTGATGGAAGTTGGATAATCTCCTTTTTTGGAATAGGCTCTACCGGACATCAGTAAGCTATAGGCTTTTCCTTTTTTATACTGCAGGGCTTCAGAAAGTTGTTCCGATTCTTTATAGAGCTGCAATGCTTTGTCAGTATCGCTTTCTATTATTTTTAGAGCCGCGGCATTTAATAATTTGACTCTTATGGTATCTTTTTTTGTATAGGTCTGTAAGCTGTCTACTGCTTTATTTTGAGAAAAACCATTCGACAGGCTGGCTAAAAAGAATAGAAGAAAAATTCGTTTTAGAAATAGGGACGATTTGATAGTAAACATCAGTAAGGCGGTGGCTTTTTTTGAGTTTGTTATGTTTTTAGAAAATCAAAAATAGAATAATTTTTGTAGTAAACTGACTAAACTATAAACAAGTATCGTTTTTGTTTATTATTTCCTTATTGCTATAATTGAAAATACAATAGTTCTGATAAATTAGTATCGATTAATAAATATTTTATGAATATATAATTCTGTAGAAAAAATCTTTCATTGGGTCATCCGAATTGATTTTTCTCTACATTTGGAAAAACCAATCCCAATGAATATCCTAAAAATTAAAGACTATATATTTCCCATTAATACTGAGAAATCATTCATAAAAGAATACAACCAAGAAGATTTAAAACCCGTTTGTACCGTCTGGGATATTTGGGTACAAAGTGATGAGGCTCCTTTTATAGAAGGAAATCATAGCGGGAATATCCGTTGTGAACAGATGATGGCCACGCAGGGCAATTTGCAATCGCTGGTTGGGAAAACCATTTCTGTAAAAGATTCCTATGATTATGTGACCGATGAACACCTGTTTACCTTTTACATGTTTAGACACAACGGAGTCAAGGACAATGAAATCACTTTCGGAAAAATTGAAAACAACAAAGTTGATGTACACTGGAAAGGCATAATTGAAGAATTGGGCTTTGAAGGAGAATATAATACCAATGTGCCTTTTGAACTTTCTTGCGTATTGGAAATTAAACAAATGGTGGATAATAAAGACTATAAGTCGCCATCTACCGAAGTGCTAAGGCTTATCGCTACCGCTGATGATGACTTTGACAACAATCAGGAACTACTTGAAGCTATTATCGATATCACCGACGAATACCGATTGGATGATGCAGCTTATACTGCAATTATAAATCTTTTAAGCTCTGAATCTTTTCTCGAAACCTTTGAAGAGGAAACTGACAGCCTGGAGGATTTTATTTCAAATTTTACCCATTTCAGCAACGACCGTACTACTCCCTTACCACAAAACATTTCAAGGAAAGCCCTGAAAAAGTGGCGTAAAATAGATTTGCTGGCTGAAATTATTGGAGATGACGAATAGTTGTATTGTGTAATACTATGCGTCTGCAAATATCAGTATATAAACTGTCCTAAATGTGGAGCCTTTAATTTTAACTGGATGTAATAAGCCACACGAAAAGATATAGAGAAATAAATAAAAATGACTATAGGGTAGTAATGAACACCAAGAAACTAATAGAAAAAAAAGATTGGCATTATTATGTTTATGAAGAAAACAATAGCATCACATTATCTGTCCCCATTCCTAAACCAAATCCGGGATTTGACATCCTGTATACTTTAAACGAATCTGAAAAGGAAAAATATGTAAGAACAGGAATTAAATCCCTTGAAAACAGGATAGAAGACATGAAAACAAACTTTTCAAATTATGAAATGAATTCATGGAGATAGGTAATTATTGGTTTAATAAAGGGAAGCGGAAGCATATCTATTGTAGTTAATAAAAAAACCAACCTGTAATGGGTTGGTTTTTTGTTTTCATATTATTTACAAGAGAAAGAAGTTAATTACTTTATTTTTTAACCAGCTCCACATTTTTGACTTCTCCTGTTTTTATGTCTTTCAGTACCATTACAGCAGTATCCGTCTGAGGTTTCCTGTTCAATTTAAATGATTCACAAGGATTCATATCTGAAAAATCAAATTCCCCGAACTTTAGTATTTCATCTCCTTCATTAATCCTGTCATTCAATGCAGCATCCCATACTATACCCACAACAAATTTATCGTCTTTGATTACAGGTTGTACAGGCCAGTTCTTTTCGGCCAAATCTATTGCACCATCCTGATAAGGATTGAAATAGAGTTGTCTGCCCGGATAATCGACTACAACATCTCCATAGGATAATATTTTGCTTCCTATTCTTGATTTGGTGTCGCTGGTAGTAGTCGTGGTAATATTTTTAAGGGTAACTCCTGCAAAATTTAGTTCGGGAATCGACAGCATAAAATGTTCTTTTTGGCTTTCAACACCATGTATGCCTAACGAATAGGCTCCCTTAGCCTGATAGAGTAGAGAAAAAAGATTAATTTTTTGGGATAATGCATTTTCGTAAACACCTAATGACAAATCATATAGCCCAACCATTCCGGAATCGAACAAAAGGGTTTCAGTTGCTTCTGCATCCTTATTTTTGATGTCAATCTTTAAGTATGGATTACTTTGAAACTGGTCCTTTAATAAACCGGCACTTTTCTTTTTATCAATGCTAAAATTTTTCAGTTTATCGGTAAAACTAACGGTCTTATCTTTATATGAAAATTTCACGATGCTGTTACGCATCATATTGCTACCAATAAATCCGTCAATTCCGAGGCATTCTAAAAAGAAACTACTATCGGTAACCACTGCAGGGACATCAGCAAAGGTAATATCGCCCACCTGAACAGGTGGCAGTGTTACGAGTTTCATATTCTGTCGTAGGTTGCTGGAATCGCCAACATCAAGCCCATTAACAGATTCCAGCCCCAATTCATTATACAGCTCTTGCGAAATGGCGCTCAGTGCTCCGGTATCGACAATAAAATTATAGGTCTTCCCTTTAATAACAGCCTCAACTATTACCAGACCGTTAATATCCTGATAAGGAACGCTGACATTATAATTTTTTTGGACAACCCTGCCTTTATTAAGAGTTTTAATGTTTTGGGCAGTGGATAAATTAAGGCACAAAAGTGCAGAAATGAGATAAAGTAGCTTCATAAATTATTTGATTGGTTGAATACACATTCACACAATTTATGCCAAAATAGGAATGTTAAAAAAAGATATTCGATATTTCTTATTCAGGGTACTATTTTCTGGTGTTGATAAACGGTTGTATCTGGCTGTTAAAGTAATTATTAAGGAATGCTCAAGACCTTATAAAGATTAGCTATTGAGGCAAGAAGCCTGTTTTCTGTATTAATTTCGGCCAGTCTGCTGCTAACCACATTATTTTCTCTGGAATTAATAAGAAAAAGAGAGCTTTCCCCAAAGGAAAACAATTTTTCTTCCGATGAAAGCATTACGGTATAATCCTTTACAAGCTCAGCCGCGGTTAGCTGCTGTTGGTTAAGCGATTCAATTTCTGCACTATAAGTAAGGATTTTATTTTTTAGCGCTACACGTTCCAATTCCAGATCCAGTTGGCCATCCTGGATTTTCAGTTTGGCTAGCTGCAATGCACCTCTTTCTTTACGAAGGAACAAAGGGAAACTGAAATTTAGACCTATCTTATAATCCTGAAACCTGTAATCTGTAAAATAGGCTGGCTCAGAAAGATAATTGTAGCTTACATTCATTTCAGGGAGTAGCATGTTTGCCTTGTAACGACGTTCAATTTCGAGCATACTCAACTTACTTTGTAACGACTGTATTTTAGGATGGCTGTCTAAAGCAGCGGACGGGTTTACTTGTAAGTTGGTGTTCAGGCTGGCATCGACGCTGTTTCTGACATTTTCTTCCGGAGTGATATTCTCTTCGAGTTCAACGGGAACGTTATCAATCCATAGGAAGTTGGACAATTCCAGTCGTGATTTTGTAAGTTTTAGTTGGGCATCTTTTAGGCTTAGCTCACGTGTCTTAACCAAAATACCCGCTTCTACGCTGTCAATTGCCGGTTTATCGCCGGTTTCTATAAGACGTAATATCCCATCGTAGCGCTTCTGTGCATATTCCAGATAGGTTTTATATAACTCTGCTTCATCAAATGCTCTCTTCCAGTTAAAGTAGGCCAGGGATGCCTCATAAATGACATCTGTTGTCTCCATTTTTTGCTCTGCGGCACTGAGTTGAAGTTGTACCTTTGCCATCCTGACATCGGCCATGCGTTTATTGATAAAAAGTCCCTGTCCCAAAGGAATGGATATTCCTATGGAGGTCAGGCCATTGTTAGGCGTTGTATTTTGTGGATTTACATACAAGCCTTCGCTGTTGTCAAATGCAGCTTTAATTTCAATTCCATACCAGGTGGGTATCTTAAAAGTACTTTTTAGCAGTGAATAATAATTCTTATCCTTAAAATCCTTCTGATCATAATCTACCTCAATTTTAGGGTCAAATCCACCACGGGCTGTCAAAAGTTCGGCTTCTGCTCTGTTAAGCAGTAATCCTGACTGCCTGACAAGCGGATGGTATTTCTTTACATAACCAATATATTCGCTAAAGCTAAGCTCTTTTTCTTTAAATGATTGAGCTTTAATGTGATAGCTGGTCAGTATCAATAAGATTATAAAAACTCGTTTCATCATTTTTCTTTAGAATTCTGATTTTGGGAATGCTGGTAATAATTAGGAGGAAATCCGTTGAGTGTTCTCCAGATTTCAAACCATATCGGTACGGTATCAAGCAGGGTTATAGTCTGTACTCCGGCACCAATGCTGAGTTGTTTTGGCCATGGAGCCTCATTTTTGTCTGGTGCGATCAGCACTCTGTACTTGCCATTCGGACTGATGAAATTTTCAATAGCAACTATCCTGCCTCCAAATGTACCATAGGACATACCCGGCCACCCGGAGAAAACGATGGTTGGCCACCCGTCGAACCATACCCGAACTCTGTCGCCTTTTTTAAGCAGGGGAAGATCAATAGGCTTAACATAGGTCTCAACCGCAATTTCGTAGCTTGCCGGCATTATACTTACAATAGGCATACCTTCTTTTATAGTTTCGCCAATCCCTGATTGTAAGGCACGGTTAACAAAACCACTTTGGGGTGCTTTTATGTAATACATGCCGTTGCGTATACTGTAATTGACATACTGGTTTTCGAGCTTTGATACCTGAGCTTCTGTATCATACTGGCTGCTTAGTGCTGTAAATTTATCACTGCTTGACTTTGCAATTTTTTCATTGTATTCTGCCGTTATCCTTCCAATCTCGACTTTCGCATTAATGAGCTCATTTCTTGCGGTAAGCAATTTATTTTCCTGAGTGATGATCTTGGCTTGGGCATCCTGGAGTTTAAGGCGTTTTTCTTCCACATCAGTAAGAGGCTTCAGGCCATCCTTATTGAGCTGTACAGAACGGTCAAATTGCGTGTTGGCAATTTTTAGCTGCGTCTTGACTGCCTCCAGATCAATACTGTCGCTTTTAACCTTTAAAACTGCCTGCCTGATTTTGTTGGTGGCCTGCTGTATTTTTAGGTTTTGCTCCTTCGAAAGTGCGCTCATTTGAGATTCCAGTGATTTTACCTTACCATCATACGACTGCAGGGCGCTTTTTTTTGCATCTACCTGCTGTTTGGTATTTTTTACCAGGTTCGGATCAAAATAATCTTCTTTAATTTCTGAAATATAGAGTATCGTATCGCCTTTCTCTACAAAATCTCCTTCCTGGACATACCATTTTTCGATTCTACCCGCTATGGCAGTATGGATGGTCTGCGGACGCTGATTTGGCTTTAGTGTTGTGACTGCGCCGTTGCCGGAAACATTTTGTGTCCAGGGAAGGAATAGCAACACTATACCCAATAGGCACAGTCCGATGATTATCCTTTTCAATATCTTATAATGCGGCCTGTCTGACAATTGCTTTATTGTACTTAAGTGCTGCATTGACTCAATTCGCACTTTTTTATTATTCGAAATATTTAGCATGGCGTGAATTGTTGATCGTTAATTATCTTACCGTTTTCCATTGTAATGCGCCTTGTTGCTCCTTCTTCCCAATGTAAACTGGCAGAAGAAACCACTACGGTCCAGGGATTTTTATCTGAAAAAATAAATTTTATGATTGCTTTTGTGGCTTCGTTATCCATACGGTCTGTCGGATCCTCATAAAATAGAATCGATGGTCTGTGAACGATACTTCGGGCAAGTAATATCTTTTGGGCGTTTGAAGAAGAGAGGTGTCTTCCTTCTGGGAAAATTTTGGTGTCGAGACCATCTGGTAGCGATTTTACAAAATCGGTTAATTGTACCGCATCGAGGGCCCAACGCAAATCTTCCATACTAATTGAAGGATTGTTGAAAGTAATGTTTTCACGAATAGTTCCTTCAAAAGGCGTTTCACCCTGAATAATGTATCCAATCCTTGCACGGTAGGAGGCCGGATCAATCTTTAACAAGGAGTCATCATTTATGGATAGCACACCTGATGTTGGCTGTAACAGGCCGGATAGTATCCGTATTAATGTAGTTTTACCTGCCCCGTTATTTCCTTGCAATAGTATTTTTTCACCGGGTAAAATCTGAAGATTCACATTTTTGAGTGCGTCTTTTTTTGCATCAGGATAATGGAAGCGGACATTTTCTGCTGCAATAGTCATTTCGGTTCCTTCCGGAAGGACATCACTGTATTTTTCATCGTCAAGATCCATATCAGATACCTGGCCAATCTTTTCAACAGAGGTAAGCACATCATAAAAGCTTTCAAGCCCAATAATAATTTTCTCAACAGAATTAATCACAAGGAGGATTACAATTTCTGCAGCGACAAACTGCCCGATATTCATTTGCTGGTTGATTACCAGAAATCCCCCAATCAGAAGGAGTCCGGCTGTAATGATGATCTTAAAGATAATCAATTGGATGAACTGCCTCCTGATAATATTAAAGTGCTGTTCGCGATACTTAAGATATCCTTCTACTAATGTATTATTTTTATCCAGCGCAAAGTTAAAGTTTAGGATTGTCCTGAAAGAGGAAGTATTCCTGGCAATTTCCTGCAACCAGTCTGCCGCTTTATATTTGTACTTTGACTCGCTCAAACTCGTCTCCAGACCCGGCCGGTAGGAGAATTTAAAAATAAGGTACAATAATATAATCAGCAGTATTCCAAAGAGAATAAAGAATGGATGATATAATGACAGTAGTATTATACCAAAGCCAATTTGCAGCAAGGCGGACGAGAAGTCAATAAGAAGTTTTGAAACACCTTTTTGTATGGACATGGTATCAAAAAACCTGTTGGCTATCTCTGGAGGATACACATTAGTATGCGTTTCTCCAAAACGGATTTTGGGAAGTCTGTAGGCAAATTCAAAGGACGACCTGACAAAAATCTTTTGCTGTAAATTTTCGGTTATTCGCAATTGCATTAATGACAGTATGCCTACAAGGGCTACACCGGCAATAACAAAAATTACGAGGACAATCCAGGAAACACTCACTCTTCCGCTTTGTATAAAGTTGATAATTGCCTGTATGCCCAGCGGTAGTGACAAGCTGATAAACCCTGCAAACAAGGCATAGAAAAATATTTGTGAAACGTCCTTACTGTCGAGTCGTAAAAGGCTGAAAAATCGTTTGGCTGGTGTCATTTTTTACTTATTTAACGATGTGATGAGATATAAATAGAAATCAGTGGGGCTGACTTTTTCATTGCAGTCCGTGATTGTTTTGAAATGGTCTTTAATAAAATGTTGATGGAGCGAACCTTCCACAATACTTGATGCAAAAGATTTTGGATAGGGAAAATCAGGGTTTAAATCAATAATCATAGCTACAATTCTATTAATCACCTGTTTGTAAATTAAGAAAAAACCTTCCTTATTTTCTTCATCAACTTCTTTGGTCAAAAAAGTCTTGGTAAATTCTGCAATAATAATACGGTTTAATACAGATTCATCAATGTAGTCTGTGCTTGCGTCATCTTTTATCTGTTCGGTTACAAGCGTTATGGCCTGACGCAGCTTTTCGGAAGGATCAGAAATATTAGCTGTAGCAAATACTATCCTGTATTCCATCCAACTCCAATACCAGGAAGAAAGGTATACTAGCAGCTTATGCTTATTTTCGAAGTAACGGTATAGCGAACTTTCATTAGAACCGATACGTTCTCCAAGTTTCTTAAAAGTGAAGTTGTCAAATCCCACTTCATCAATAAGTTTGATACTTTCCTGAACGATTTTACGTCCCAGCTTGGAAGTTTGCGGATCCTTGAGGTAAATTTTTGGATTTACCTGGATTTTTAAATACGCTAGTAAACTTTTCATTTTGTAAAATTTACACGCAAAATTAATAGTAATGCTATTATATTTGAAATTATTAATAGTATTTAACTTTTGTTTAGGTTTTTAAAATTTACATACTATAGAAACTTTATTAAATAAGGAAGGTTTAGGACTTAAAAATTACATATTTATCATTTCCCTTTTCTGCATCGTTCACTGCAATATCTTACATTATCCCAATCTTTTTTTCCATTTTTTCTCCAGGAGAAGGACAATCCACAGTGAATGCAAGTTTTTGTTGGGAGGTTTGATTTTGCGACACGTTTCAACGCTTGGAGATTTTATTGTTTGTAATAATTCGTTGCCTGCTGCACTTAAAGCGGGTGATACCTTGAAAGCGTCTGGATACATGTTTTGTTTTGCACTGTTCAATCCGGCTTCGCCAATTTCTGTAACTGGATGGACGTAATACTTTATGCATCAGTTTACGAAGCTCTCCCTCCGTAAGTCCAAATTGTAATGTTATGGCCTCAAACGGCGTACGGTCTTCCCAGGCCATTTCTATAATCCTGTCCAGATCCCGGTCATTGAAAGTATTCAACTTCTTTTTCACGATGCAATCTTTTTTATCATGCCGTTAAATATGAAATAATGAAATGGAAGCACAAAGTACCAGTATAGTCTGCCCAAAAGGCCCAGAGGGCGGAATGTTGCGGTTTGTTTAACAATGCCATCAGCGATGGTAAATTCCAGCCATGCCTCACCGGGCAATCGCATTTCAGCATATAGGAAAAGTCGCATCTCTTCACGGTCAGCATACAAAACCCTCCAAAAATCAAGTGACTCTCCTGTAGAGATGTGAGAGGCATTCCTGCGCCCACGTTTAAGACCGACACCTCCAAAGAGTTTGTCAAGAAAGCCTCGAAAACTCCAGAGCCAGTCTGCGTAATACCAACCTGCTGTGCCTCCTATTGCGAAAATTCTATTTGCGGCCTGTTGCGGGTCTGTGGCTTTCATGGTTTTGACATCTTTAAAAACCCCAAATTCAGGTACCTGAACTGTGGAATAAAGGCGCGCCTGGCGTTCTGAACCGAGTGCGTCTTTCCAAGTAGAGAGCACCATGTCCTGTTCAATCTTTCCAAATGCCAGAGCTATAGCCTCGCGATAGGATATAAGTTGGATTTTCAATAACCCGGCAAGGTTGTTAGGAACTGCAACGACATCTACTTTCATACTATCCACCAGGTTTTTTGCCAGTGGATATGAAGTGGAAGTGACAAAATAAAGCCAATAGGAGGAGAGCTTCGGTGTCATTACAGGCACAGTAATAATCCGACGCTGTAATCCACGCTCGGAAGCAAAGTACATCAACATCTGTTTGTAGGTCAGTATGTCAGGACCGTAAATATCATAATGTCTGTCAAAGGTCTGTTTTTGAAGCAACACTCCGGCAAGAAATTCAACAACATTCCGTATGGCGATAGGCTGGCATCTGGTATGTAGCCACTTTGGAGCTACCATTACAGGCAGTTTTTCCACCAGGTCACGTATTATCTCAAAGGAGGCGCTGCCGGATCCTACAATAATACCTGCCCGCAAAGAAGTAAGCGGAACATGGCCGGAAGCAAGTATATCTTCCACATTTTTGCGGGAGGCAAGGTGTGGTGATAGCTTTGAGTCATTAATAATCCCACTGAGGTAGATGACCTGCTGAGCCTTTGTCTTTCCTATTGCTTCTGTAAAATTACGGGCTGCTTGTTCTTCCAGTGATGTGAATTCGCCTGAAGCACTCATAGAATGCACCAGATAATAGGCAGCATCAATATCTTTTGGTATTCCGGAAGTAAGACTTTCAGGCATCAATAAGTCTGCTTCCAAAACTTTCGGAGGAATAATTCCCGTAAATTTTCCGGTGTCAAACCTGCGGCTATTGCGCACAAGACATATTACCTCATGTCCTTGCGCCATCAGCACCGGAAGGAGCCGTTGTGCGATATATCCTGTTGCACCTGTCAAAAGTATCTTCATGCCTATTTAATTATAGTTCCAAGACCTCCATTAATATTATAAACCTGTCCTGTTACCCAGCGGTATTCGGTCAACATATGAAAGGCAACCTTAGCAATTTCTGCTGATGTGCCGAAAGTATTCATGGGATGCCGTGCCTTTGCGGCCTGAATTTTTGCTTCTGTATTGAGCAGTCCAGCTGCTAGGGGTGTATCTGTTAGGGAAGGTGCAATGGCATTTACGCGTACATCGGGTGCCAGTTCTGCAGCCATGGCAAGGGTAAGACCTTCTACGGCACCTTTGGCCATTGCAGTTGCAGTATGAAAAGGCATTCCTGTCCGAACAGCTACGCTGCTAAAGAGGAGTATAGAAGGGTCTTTTGTGTTTTTTATATTAGCCAGATATTGTTGTACAAATAAAAGCGCAGCAGTAGCATTTAAAGTTATAGTTTTGTTGACATCTTTTTTAGATATCCTTGCCAGTGGCTTAAGCATGATACTTCCCGGGCAGTACACCAGTCCCGCAGCTTTAACGGTAATATCTGGCAGCGGTTCATCACTAAGGAAATCGTGTGAGTAGTGTCTGTAAAGCTTGTGACCGTTAAGCGGTCCCGGGGTACGGCTGAGGCCGCACACTTCAAATCCATGGTGTATGAGCAAAGTGGCAAGCTCAAGACCAATTCCGCTACTTGCACCCGCCACAATGTAGGTATTTGCTATATTTTCCATTATTTATTTTGTATTGGACGATTGTAATTATTAAATGACAGTCAGCTAACGGGAAAGAATTTTGGAGCAAAGCACAGGAGTGGGTTTCGATATTGTCGATTTGCTTTTTGAGATTGCTAAATGACATTTGAAACTCCATTGGTTGTATATTATTTTTATCTACTTGTTTAAATAAAATACAAATATACATAAACATTTTTTCTGTTTAACAATTATGTATTTTTGTTAAACAAATTTCTTATTTTTGTGTTCTTAAGTAGAGCTTCCGGCTTTTGCAATTAAGTATTAAATCCTTAATCGATGAACAACATCAAGAATGTATTTTCTATTGGAGACCTTGAGGGACTATCTGGGGTAAAAGCACATACAATACGCATTTGGGAAAAAAGATACGGTCTTCTTTCACCAGAGCGGAGTGAAAATAACTTACGTTATTATGGTCTTGATGAATTGCGTAAGCTTCTTAATGTAGTGCTTCTGACAGGTTATGGAGTGAAGATTTCTAAAGTAGCCAAAATGAGGACAGAGGAAATCGAGATGATGGTGGGCGAAATTCGTGTTGGCAGGGAGGACATCAAACATACACTCCATCTCTTCAAGCTGGCAATGATGACTTTTGACCAACCACTGTTTCTGGATGCCACAGATCACCTATTGGCAAAAATGCCGTTTGAAAGAGTTTTCAATGAATATTATATACCATTCTTACAAGAGATTGGCCTTATGTGGCAGGCCGGAACTATCCAACCGGCTCACGAACATTTTATCAGTTGCCTGATACGTATGGTATTAATCCAGCAAATTTCTTTGTGTAGCAGAAGGGTCAGAAAAGGCACGGTGCCTGCGTATGTGCTTTTCCTTCCCTTTGGCGAAATCCATGAGTTGGGTCTGATGTTCCTGCAATATTTAATCACTTCCTACGGTCATGGTTGTGTGTATTTGGGCAGCAGTATTCCGTTAAATAGCCTGTCAGAGGTTACCAAGCTTTTCAGAGGTGTTACTTTCATCACCTATATGACGGTACTGCCTGAAGAAAAACCGCTCGATGAATATGTTGAAGCATTGCTCGAAAAGGTACGAGACAACCATTCACAACTTTGGATAGTAGGCCGCCGTGTTGCCGAACTGACAATGGGTGATAGGGATAGCCTTACTCTTTTTACTACGTTGCAGGATATTGCTGCAAAATTATCATAACTATACTGCAAATATGGGTATTAGATTTTAAATCTAAACTTTTACATTAGCAAATCATATGGTTTTGTTCAGCCTTTCTTCCTATTTTTTATTCTCTAGTAATTCAATTGCCTTCTGTTTAGAGACTTTCTGTAATTTATAGTACAGCTATAAATAATTATTACCTAAACAAAAATTAATTTTTTGTTTAATTGTTCAAGTGTTTTTGTTAAACAAAATTTTGTATTATAATTTTGAGACACTAACCTAAAAATAGAACTTATGAAAAGAAATTTTTTCAGAAAGGGGATTGCAATACTCACCCTTGCTTTTATTCCAGTTGTGTCATCGTGCAGTGATGATGATAATGAGCAAATGCCACAGGGCAATACCATTGTTGATATAGCTTCATCGAATGCTAATCTTTCTTTGCTGGTAGATGCTCTTGATAGAGCTGACTTAGCGGCAACTCTTGACGGAAACGGAAGTTTTACAGTGTTTGCACCAACTAACCAGGCGTTTACGGCATTCCTGCAACAAAAAGGATTTGCGAATCTGGATGCTGTTCCGGTTCCGGTTCTTAAGGAAATACTGCTCAACCATGTCATTTCAGGTGCGGTTACATCGTCGTCACTTACTACTGGCTATGTGAAGACAATGGCCAAAGGAAGTGCATCGGCAACCAACACATTAAGTATGTATATCAATACAGCTAATGGGGTTGTGATCAATGGAGGTGCAGCCAATGGAGGTGCCACAGTAACTACAGCCGATGTAATGGCAAGTAATGGTGTAGTACACATTGTGGGAAATGTTATCGATTTGCCTACTGTGACGAGCCATGCCATTGCCAATCCTGATTTCTCGATTCTTGTTCAGGCACTTACAAGAAACGATCAGCCTGACTTTGCTGGCATTCTTTCGGGTACACAAAATTCACCATTTACGGTATTTGCGCCATCCAATTCGGCTTTTGCCAGCCTGTTGACAGAACTTAACCTTACGGGTCTGTCACAGATTCCACAGGCAACACTGGAAAATACTCTAAAATATCATGTGGTAGCAGGACAAAATATATTGGCGGCATCGCTTATGAATAATATGAGCGTGACTACATTCCAGGGTAGCAACTTTACAGTTAATCTTCAGGGAGGAGCTTCTATAAGAGATGCTAACGGTAGAGTGTCAACTATTACAGCAACTGACATTCAGGCTTCTAACGGTGTTGTGCATGTAATTAATAAGGTACTTTTACCGCCTATGTAATAGCTAAAAAATAAGTCAATATTTAATTTGACAGATGAGGGTGTCTTTTTTAAAGGCACCCTTATTCATTTAGTAATTTATTGCTATAATCTGAAATCGTTCAATATTTATTTTTTCTTAAAAAACAAAGCCCTGTTATATTCATAATTCATTCTTGCAATACTCAGGACAGAGATACCCTGCGGGCATTCGACTTCACAGGCTTCTGTATTTGAGCAGTGTCCGAAATGCTCAGCATCCATTTGTCGTACCATATTCAACACACGTTCACTACGTTCTTCCTTTCCTTGAGGAAGCGAAACCATATGCGTGATTTTTGCAGATGTAAATAAGGCTGCACTGGCATTTTTACAGGTGGCCACGCAAGCCCCGCAACCAATACAGGCTGCGGCATCGAATGCTTCTTCAGCCGTCTGATGCGTAATGGCAATGGCTGTTGCATCTGGAGCCTGTCCTGTGTTTATCGAAACAAATCCACCGGAAGAGATAATTCGGTCAAATGCCGACCGGTCAACTTTAAGGTCTTTTTTGACGGGAAAAGCTTCTGCCCGAAAAGGTTCTATCAAAATTGTTTCACCGTCTTTGAAAGAACGCAGGTGAAGCTGGCAGGTGGTTGTCTGTTTTAGAGGGCCGTGTGCGATACCGTTAATCATCATCCCACATTGTCCGCAAATTCCCTCGCGGCAATCATGGTCAAATTCTACAGGTTCATCGCCTTCAAGAATCAGCTTTTCATTCAAAGTATCCAGCATTTCCAGAAATGACATATGCGGATTAAGTTCAGTAAGATCATAATTTACCAGTTTCCCTTCACTTTGACGGTCTTTCTGTCTCCATATTTTCAGGTGTAAATCCATAATTCCTGTGTTTTTCTTATTTATAACTTCTAACCGTCGGTTTTACTTCTTCAAAAATCAACGGTTCTTTGACGAGCTCCGGTTCCTTATTTTTACCCGTCCAATTCCAGGCAGAAATAAATTGAAATTCAGCATCGTTTCGTAATGCTTCTCCGTCAGGTGTTTGAAATTCTTCCCGAAAATGGGCGCCACAGGATTCATTCCGGGTTAAGGCATCATAACACATCAATTCGCCAATTTCGAAGTAATCTGCCACACGGCCAGCCTTCTCGAGTTCGCTATTCATTGCGTTTCCTAGTCCGGAAACTTTCACATCTTTATAAAATTCCTGTTTCAGTTTCCTGATTTCGTCGATGGCATATTTTAATCCTTCTTCATTTCGCGCCAGACCACAATAATCATAGAGCAGTTTTCCCAAAGTTTTATGGAAATAATCTACCGTTTTTGTTCCTTTGATAGAGATGAAGTTTTCAATTTGCTGCTTCACATGATTCTCAGCTTCTTCAAACTCTGGAGTAGTAGTAGCTATTTTTCCGGTATGAATTTCATTCGATAAATAATTTGCTATGGTGTAAGGAGCGATAAAATAGCCATCAACGGAAGCCTGTAGTAAGGAGTTGGCACCTAATCGATTGGCTCCATGGTCTGCAAAATTGGCTTCTCCCAAGGCAAATAACCCCGGAATAGTCGTCATCAATTCATAATCAACCCAAAGCCCGCCCATAGAAAAATGTGCGGATGGGGAAATCATCATCGGTTCCTGATACGCATCATATCCGGTAATCTTAAGATACATATCAAAAAGATTTCCATATTTCTCCTGAATCTTTTCTTTTCCCTGCTCTTTGATGGCTTTGGAAAAATCAAGATAGACCGCATTTTTTAAAGGGCCAATCCCGAAACCGGCATCAATTCTTTCTTTTGCAGCCCTTGAGGAAATATCTCTGGGCGCTAAATTTCCAAATGCCGGGTATCTTCTTTCCAGATAATAATCCCTTTCATTTTCAGGAATATCATTCGCTTTTCTGGTTTCGTTTTTATTGGATGGCACCCATATCCGCCCGTCATTTCGTAAGGATTCGGACATCAGCGTTAATTTTGACTGATAATCACCAGATTGGGGCAGGGAAGTAGGATGAACCTGTATCCAGCTTGGTGAAGCCATCAAAGCGCCTTTTTTGTGCGCCCTCCAGATGGCAGAACCGTTGCATCCCATAGCCAGCGTTGACAAATAATATATTTTGCCATAACCTCCGGTTGCCAAAACCACGGCGTGTGCGGCATGTCGTTCAATTGCTCCTGTATCCAGATTCCTGACAATAATTCCTCTTGCTTTTCCGTCAATCACAACCAGGTCGAGCATTTCGTGTCTTGAAAAAAGCTGCACGCTTTTCTTACCTACTTGTCGCATCAAAGCCTGATATGCACCCAATAGCAATTGCTGCCCGGTTTGTCCTCTTGCATAAAAAGTACGGCTCACCTGAACGCCACCAAAAGAACGGTTGTTGAGATAACCACCGTATTCTCTTCCAAAAGGAACACCCTGCGCAACCGCCTGGTCAATCAGGTTTAGTGAACATTCTGCCATTCGATAAACATTGGCTTCCCGGGCCCTGAAATCTCCGCCTTTTAAGGTATCAACAAACATCCGGTAGACACTGTCACCATCATTTTTATAGTTTTTTGCAGCATTTACACCGCCTTGCGCTGCAACAGAATGCGCCCTTCTCGGGCTATCCTGAAAACAGAATGATTTTACATTATAACCCATTTCTCCCAATGAAGCTGCAATGGAACTCCCTGCCAGACCGGTTCCAACAACAATGACGTCCAGTTTTTTTCGGTTGGACGGATTTACAAGTTTTGCCGTTTTTTTATAGTTCTCCCATTTTTTTTCTAAAGGGCCTTCGGGTATTTTTGAATCTAAAACCATACGATTTCAATTTAGCGGTAAGTGAAGAATATATAAACAGGCATCAATGCAAATCCTATACTGATGATAACAGAATAGGCGATACCAACTCTTTGGAACCATCTTACAAACTTAGGGTGGTACAATCCCAAAGTTCTGGCGGCACTGTGAATTCCGTGAATTAAATGATAACATAAAGCAATCATCGAAATGGCATAAATAAGGACATACCACCATTCCTGAAAGACATTCACTACTATAATATATAAGTCTTTATTTCCATTGGCATCCAAAGGCGGATTTCCGAATTTGTAGACATACCAGAAATTCTGAAAGTGGATGACAAGGAAAATTAAAATCAGTGTTCCCAAAACGCCCATATTTCTGGAGTACCATTTGCTTGCTCTTCCCCGATTTTCCACTTGGTAGTTTCCGCCTGCTTTTTTGTTTTTTAAGGTAATGACCAAACCATCAATTGCGTGGAGGATAATGCTTGCATACAGTATATATGAAACTAATTTAATAAGGATATTTCCGGACAGAAAGTGGGAATACGCATTAAATTGAAGATGCGCCTGTTCCTGTGGTAAAAATAGTTGGAGGTTTCCCAGGAAATGAATCAGGAGAAAGAAGCTTAGAAAAAGCCCTGTAAGACACATTAGCATTTTTCGAGATAAAGTTGAAAGCATACTTTTCAGTTTAGATTACTACTAACCAGGAATTAGTATCCAAAGTTCTCTGATGCCAATAAAGATAATCAATAAAAAAATACGATTTTTCAGACGTACGATTTTTTTACGTTTGATTAATGGAATGATTAAATAGGAGTTTTTTTAAACTATGACTAAGCTCAAAGAATTAAAAAATAAAAGTTTTTTTTAAATTTGATTAATAGGATAAACGTGAATTCAAAAAAAATGTTTTTTGAATAATAATATCAAGAGACTAATTTTCACGGTTTATGTATTATATATTCCTGACTATATATGAGTTGCTTATTTGAGAATATTGGTAACTATATCGAAACCAATATAAAAGATTTTGTAAATATTTGTTTTTGGATTCTGACAGGAGTTATTGCTTTCCTTACTTATCGCAATGCTAAGAAAACTTTATTTAATCCAGTGAGGAGTGAAATGGTAAAATACCAAATGAAAGTTATTACTGATTTTATAGATAATCATACTGGAAAAGGAATGAACTTAGAGTATTCATTAGATTACCTTGCGCTTGTCAAGATTAATTATGATGTAAACTATTTTTTTGGCATTTACAAGCATTACGGTAAGATTGAAGATCATGTTTTGGATAAAATAGACAGAGCTGCAATAGAATATTGTAAAAATGAACTAGCAGGATCATTTGAGGTATTAAGAGATGAGAAGGGCTATTATTTTGGTAATACAATTGTAGGAGATTATAACACACTCAAACAATATTTACATACAATTTCTATAAAATCAAAAGAAGAAGAGTATAAAGAATTGCTATTGCAAAGAATGTACTTTACAAAGAAATTTCAGCTATTATATTTCGATCTTCAAAATTTAAAAACCAACCCATTTATTCCCAAAGATGTTAAAGCTACCGTAGACAAAATATTGCAAAATATTACAATTAACCTTATACTTTTATATGAAACCCTATCGAAGTGTATTCCTGAAAAGAAATTTAAATTATACAATGAAATCTATGCACATTTCGAGCCTAAAAAGATTGACCACACAAAAGATCTTGAAGAACTGCGGAATGTTATAAATAAGTATTTTAAGGTTGACAAAGTATAAAGTAATTGATGATGCTATTTTCCGATACAACAATACTCTTAGCTAGACGATGGGAAAGCGCATTACTTGTAAATGTTGATAATTTCACATTGCAAAGACTGATGAATAATAAAGCAGCTATGGAAGCATTAATTAACATAGAAGGCTTTAGAAACTTAAACCAAGACATTGAAACCATTATCAATAAATCGGAATTAATCAAAAAAGCAAAAGCAGAAGCCAACGAAAAAGAACTGAGCAAAAAAGAGAAAAAAGAACTTTCAGACGAAGAAAAAGAGTATAAAAGCATTAGAAAACAAATACAAGAAAAGCTAATAAAATTTGCTACTCGTATTCCAGTTTTTATGTATTTGACCGATTATAGAGAACGAAGTTTAAAAGATGTTTTACACGATAAGAACCCGGTTTATTTAAAAAAGTAACAGGTTTAAATGTTCAAGACTTTGAATTATTAGTCAGTCTTGGTGTTTTTAATACTGCATTAATGAACGATGCAGTTTATAAATTTAAACGTTATGAAGATGTCAGTTTATCTTACACAGGAATAAGTAAACATCTTGAAGATAAAGTTGGTCTATATGATACAGTTTTAAGTAGAGAGGATTATAATGAGAGTTTTGTTAATGAGGATTAATTAGTAATTATGGAGGTTAAAAGGTATGATAAATACAAATACAACGGTATTTACCCAAATGATTGTATTGATGAAGTAGAAAAACCAAATTATATTTAGATTTATTGTTAAGTGTCATTAATGTGAATGTACAAACGGTGGAAATTGTTGAGTGATTATCAAAAGTTGAGTTTGATTAATATGGGGGATAAAGAATTAATTGAAATATGTAAAAAGGTTTTAGATCGATTGACCAAAATAGGTTGTGAAAATGACAGTATGGTTTCAAGTGGGCAACTAATTTTTCCAACTAAAAATAATGTTAAGAGAATTTCAGAACAAGAATTAAGACAATTGTTTATCGAAGAGTTTAAATCACTACAGATGGAACTGTTTTTTTCGATTGAAACACCAACTATAGGTAAATATAGCTTTACAAACAAAGCTAAAAAACTTAAGGTTGCTGATAAGGATGACAATGGTCAATCTGCTTTACTTGATATGTCCATTTTTAATAAAAATTTTAGTTCCTACGAAAGATTTTTAAATATCGAATTTAAACACAAAAATACTACACACAATAATATCTCAAAAGATATATTAAAACTAGTACATGAGAAACAGAGCGGAGTTTTTATTTTATTGCTTAAGAATACCAATAGAGGAACACTAAAAAGTGTTCATAAAAAAATATCAGATTCATTTGTGGAGCATAAAGATAAGTGGAAAGGAAATGAATATAAATATGTTGACATTGTTATTCTTACACTTGAAGAAAAAAGGAATAATAATGGAAAACCATTTGTAAAACATATCAAAATATCGAAAAATGATTTAGATTTTATAGAAACCAGAATTCTGAATGGTTAGACAATTGAAAAGAAAACAAAAGTAAAGATAAATTGATTATGAGTGGATTTAAGTTGATTGCAATCAGACCTTTGGTTGGGTGTGATGGAAAGTTTTTGAAAAATCTTAAGGGAAGTCATATCTATAAATTTTATAATGACTTCAGTTTTGTTGAAAACAAAGAGGGTGAAGTCATTGAAATAAAAAATGAATCTACAATTCCAAATAATCTTTTCGGGGAAAACATTAGCGTATCAGCTATTGTTGGAAAAAATGGTAGTGGTAAAAGTGCGTTGATAGAGTTATTTGTTGCAAGTGTCAATCAATTTAGTCATTATTTAGATAATGTAGATATTGAAGGTAAAAGACAAATTATTACAGATGCAGAATTAGAGTTGATAGAATTTACAGGGAAAAGTAAAGGAATCAATTCTGAAATATTTTTTTTAAAAGACAACCAATATTTTGAATTAAAAATTTTAGATAATAAATTTAAATCGCTCAAAAATATTTCAAAAAAAATTGAAATAGAAAAAGATAAATTAAAATCTTTCTTTTACACACTAATAATAAACTATTCTATCTATAGTTTTAACCCACATACTCTAGGCAATCCTGTTAGCTTTAAAATATCAAATAATAATTGGATAGATGGACTTTTTCACAAAAATGATTCTTATCAAATACCGATAGTTATAAATCCTAAAAGAGAGAGTGCTAGAGGAGATTATGGTGGTGTTATTGATATAAATAATGAACAAGATTTATTGCAACAGCGATTATTATTCAATATTTTGAATTATTATGATAATGGTTACGACGCACATTTAAAAATTACTGAGACTAGAAAGGCTGTTAAAATCTTGAAAGAGGATAAGGTTTTCTTTAATTTATCTATTTATTCTTCTATTAATGAATATGATTTAAAAGAAGGTTCAATGAATATGAGTCAAGCAAATATAAAATCTTTTTGGAAAAAAAGTATACACAATCCTTACAGCAATGGTATTCAAATTAAAAATTATACTATTGATAAAAAGCCAAAAACATATTGGGATTATGATCAAGTTTTATTGAAAACGCTTTTAAAGTATAGGATAAAGGAAAAACAAAATCCTTATATTGAAAAATGCTACGAATATATCGTCTACAAAATATTTTCTATTTGTGAAAAATATCCGGATTATCAATTATTTTTAAAGAATGAAGGAAATAAGTACTTAAGAGTAAAAATTGACATTGAAGAGTTTCTTAATTATGTGAGTGAATTCAAAAACAGAAGTCATATTACTAATAAGCTATTTCAGGTAATAAACTTTGTCAAATTATATGATGAGATTTGGTTTAAATATATTGACAAAAATGAATTTGATATTTTAACGCTTTCAGAAGAACTCAATAAATATGTTAAAAGAGATAGACCTCTTATTGAATTATTGCCACCACCAATATTCTCAATTAAAATTGAAGTTGATGAGTTTGTTGAAAACAACCCTCAAAATAATAAAATAACCATTGATAAATTAAGTTCAGGTGAACAGCAATTGATACATGCAACTAGTACAATTCAATATCATTTGAGTAATATAAAATCTGTTAAAAATACACGTTTAATAAAAAAATATGATGCTGTAAATTTAATATTTGATGAGATTGAATTATACTTCCATCCAGAATATCAAAGACAACTTCTAAAAAATATTATTCAGGGATTAAAAAACAATAAACTTGATACATTAAAAATTAATATATTGTTTGTTACTCATTCTCCTTTTGTTCTATCCGATATTCCTAACCAAAATATTTTAAAATTAGAAGATGGAAAAATGATGGTTAGTGAAGTTTCAGAAAATACTTTTGGAGCAAATATTCACGATTTACTAGCAAATGACTTTTTTTTAAAAAATGGTTTCATGGGGGAATTTGCTAAAAGTGAAATAAACCAAGTGATTAATTTTTTAACAATAGAAAAACTTAAACATAGAGTTATAGAGTTACAATCATTAATAAAAAAATCAGACAATATAGGAGTTAAAAATCAATATTTAAATGAATTAAGAGATAGGCAGGATAAATTAATTCATGTCATAATAGATTCAAAAGTAGATAAAGAATATTGTCAAAAAATTATAGAATTAATAGGTGAACCTATGTTGTCTTCCAGTTTAATGGAGCTATTCACGGAAGCTTATCCTTCAGAGAAAGATGAATATATTAATTCTCAAATTGCGAGACTTGAAAAATTAAGGCAACAATGATAGCTATATATAAAAATAGAGTTAATGTTGTGCAGTCAACATTTAAAAGTGAAATTGATAAGCAGAGATTGTTGGCTATTTCTAGACTTAATCTTCTAAACGCTAAAACTCTTCCCGGTCCCGATAAGGATTATCTAGAAAGTATTATAAATATTTTCACAAATAACCCTGATTTTCTATTGTGGGACTCTCAAAAATTAATAGATGAAAAAGATTCATTAGGTAATGTACCACTTGTGCCAAAAATTGTTAATGGTGTTCCTGTAATTATCAATGGTATTCCAAAACAAGTTAAAAGCGATATTAAAAATAAAATAATTATTAAACTTGGATATAAAGGTTTAAGAAGTTCTTTTTATCCAAAATATTTTAAAGAAATTGGTATAAAAGCTTGTGTATATTGTAATTCTCAATTAACTATTTCAGCAATTAAAAATTCTAAAAAAGGATATTCCGCTAAATTTGATGTAGATCATTATCATTCTAAGGATGATTATCCATTTTTAAGTATTTCCTTGTTTAATTTATATCCTGCTTGTGCTTCTTGTAACAGATTAAAAAGTACAAATCCTATTGAACTAGAGTTATATTCTGATGACGCTTCTAAAGTGAAAAAATCTAATTATAAATTTAAATTAGACTCTAATGCTAAAGCAAAATATTTAACTACTAAAGATTCAAATGTGATAGAATTTAGTTTTATAGAACCCCCATATGCTCCTGGTGTGAGGAAATTTAATGGAGTATTTCATATTGAGGGTATTTATCAAACTCAAGTTGATTTAATAGAAGAATTGATAATAAAAAGTCAAATATATAATGATTCATATTTGAAAACTCTTAATGATAATTTTAAAAAACTTAATTTACATCCAGAATTATTTAAAAGAACACTAGTTGGCAATTATACTGAGGATAAAGACATACATAAAAGACCAATGAGTAAATTAGTTATGGATATTGCTAAAGAATTAGAATTAATTAAATAAAGCCTATGCAAAAATACTCCGTAAACAAACATTTAATAGAAACGCTTTTAACTTGGGTAAAGTCAGGCGAGATTGCGATACCCGAAATTCAACGACCATTTGTTTGGGATAGTTCCAAAGTAAGAGACTTGATGGATAGTTTATATCAAGGCTTTCCTGTGGGTTATGTTATTGCTTGGCGCAATCCTAATGTACGTCTGAAAGATGGAAGTATGAGCGAAGGAAAAAAAATTCTAATTGATGGTCAGCAGCGTGTTACAGCGTTAACAGCAGCAATTTTAGGGGAATATGTAATTGATAAAACATACAAAAGGGTCAAATCAAAATAGCATTCAATCCTATTTTAGAAAAATTTGAAGTACAAAATCCTGCTATTTTAAAAGATGTTTTATTATTGCCTAATATAGCTGAAGCAATCAGTGGTGAAATCAGTATTTTGAAATTAGTCCGAGGTTATTTGTCCTTAAATCCAGATGCAGATGAGGATTTAGTGGAACGTGCTTTTAGCAATTTAATTAACATACCAAAAAAGCAAATTGGAATTATTGAGTTGGCTCATGATTTAGATATTGAAACAGTTACTGAAATATTTATTCGTATTAACTCCAAAGTTGTGGTTTTAAGTCAAGCCGATTTTGCCATGAGTAAAATTGCTTCCAATACTGATTATAATGGAAATGTTTTAAGAAAAGCGATTGATTACTTCTGTCATTTAGCCATTTCATCTGAGTTTTATAAACACATAGTCGATAACGATGCCGAATTTGCAAAGTCGGAGTTTTTTAGTAAAATGCAATGGTTAAAATCGGAAAACGAAGATTTGTATGATCCAGAATATACGGATATGATTCGAGTGGCGTTTACTTCACAATTCAATAGAGGAAAACTCTCGGATTTAGTTAGTTTGTTATCAGGAAGGAATTTTGAAACAAGAACGTTTGAAGATGTTATAGCAGAGCAATCCTTTGAAAAGTTTAAAATTGGGATTCTGAACTTTATGAATGAAACCAACTTCAAACGGTTTTTAATGATTATTAAATCGGCAGGTTTTATTTCTCCTAAACTGATTCGTTCCAGAAGTTCCTTGAATTTTGCTTATATTCTTTATTTAAAATTAAGAGAAATAAATATAAACACTGTACTTATTGAAAGCTACGTTAGAAGATGGTTGTTTATTCTACTTTAACAAGTAGGTATTCGGGTTCTGCTGAATCGTTTTTTGATTACGACATCAAACAAATACACAATCGTCCGTTTGATGAATACTTAAAAGAGAAGGAATAAGGCGAATTATCAAAAGCTTTTTGGAATGCTTCCTTAATTCAGAGTTTAGATACTTCGGTTGCCGGTAGTCCATATTTTAATGTTTTTTTAGCGTCACAAGTAAAAGCCAATAAAGGATTTTTGTCAAAAGATGTACTTGTAGGCGATTTGATTTCACTGCGTGGTGATATTCATCATTTATTTCCAAGAGACTTTTTAAAGAAAAATGGTTTAGATAGAAGCAAATACAATCAGATTGCAAATTATGTTTACATGCAATCGGAAATTAATATCAAAGTTGGCAATAAGCCACCAAAGGATTATTTTAAACTTATAAGTAAACAAATGGCTGATGATAATCGTTTGGTCAGTGGATTGTCTAATTAACAAGAATTATTAGATAATTTAAAAGCAAATGGAGTTCCTGCAAGTATTATAGATATGAGAATTGAGGATTACAGCGAATTTCTTGTCGAAATAAGAAAGTTGATGGCTCAAAAAATTAAGGAGTATTATTTTTCGTTATAAATGTAATGGCAAAGCAACCTAAATTTTACGTTGTGTGGAAAGGTCGGAAAACTGGCGTTTTTACATCGTGGGAAGATTGCAAAGCACTAACTAATGGATTTGAAGGTGCAATCTATAAATCATTTGCGTCAAGAGAATCAGCAGAAAAGGCTTTTCATAGTGAAAGCGATGAGTATATTGGTCAAGGCAAAAAATATGTCCCCGAATTATCCAAAGAAGAATTACTTTTGATAGGTGATCGCATCGAAGATAGTATAGCAGTTGATGGTGCTTGGAATAACAATACTGGTTTGGTAGAATACCAAGGAGTATATCTTAAAACCTATGAAGTATTATTTCATATTGGTCCTTTAGAAGACGGAACCATTAATATGTTTGAGTTTTTAGCGATTGTACATGCTTTAGCTTTGTGTAAGCAATGGCATTGGAAAATACCTATTTATTCGGATAGTAAAATTGCATTAGGTTGGATAAGAGATAAAAAAGCAAAAACCAATCATCCACCAAGTGGAAAAAATAAAAAATTGTTTGAAATGTTGTCAAGGGCTGAGAAATGGCTTGAAAGCAACACCTATGAAAACAACAGAAAGTGTAAATTTTAAATAAAATAAAAAATCCCTTTATTTAAAAGGGATTAATGTGTTTTTGTTTGTTTTAATTTGTAATGATTTGTGTTCGCTATTTCCCGATACAAAAATTAGCAAAAATATTCCCCAATAATTCATCATTAGTAACCTGTCCTGTAATCTCTCCAAAGTAATACAAAGCCTGTCGGATATCAATAGCCATCAAATCACTTGAAATATTAGATTGAAGCCCAAATTTTACTTTTTGGATTTCTTCCAACGCTTTTAATAAGGAATCATAGTGCCTTGTGTTAGTCACAATCGTTTCATTGTTTCGCAAAGCACCCGTATTTACAAAAGAAAGAAGTTGGTTTTTTAAGGCTTCAATATTGGTGTTTTCTTTAGCTGAAATTAAAAGTATTTCTGGGATTTCTGATTTGAGATTTTGGATTTGAGATTCGGTTAGCGTATCAGCCTTGTTACCAATAATAATCAAAGGTTTTAAAGGAAACTGATTTCTTATTTTTTCAACCTCAATCTTTACATTATCTAACTTGCTGCTATCTGAAGTCTGAAATCTGAAATCTAAAATCCCAGAACTATCCAAAAGATAAACAATAACCTGTGCCTGTTCTATTTTTTCAAAAGTCTTTTTGATACCGATACTTTCTACGACATCTTTAGTCTCACGAATTCCGGCTGTATCAATAAATCTGAAGCTGATACCGTTAATGACCAATTCATCTTCAATTGTGTCACGTGTCGTTCCTGCAATTTCGGAAACAATGGCACGTTCTTCATTCAATAAGGCATTCAGCAGCGTAGATTTTCCCACGTTAGGTTCACCCACAATAGCCACCGGAATTCCGTTTTTGATAACATTACCCACGGCAAACGAATCAATAAGACGTTTCAATACAAACTCGATACGCTCCAATAAATCATAAAATTGCGTTCTATCGGCAAATTCAACATCCTCTTCAGCAAAATCCAATTCCAGTTCAATAAGAGAAGCAAAATTCAGCAGTTCTTCACGCAGTTTGGCAATTTCATTCGAAAAGCCACCTCTCATTTGTTGCATGGCGATTTGGTGCGAAGCCTCATTTTCTGAAGCAATCAAATCAGCTACAGCTTCAGCTTGTGAAAGGTCTAGTTTACCATTGATAAAAGCCCTGAGCGTAAATTCTCCCGGTTCCGCCATTTTACATCCTTTACGTAGCAGCAATTGGATAATCTGCTGCTGTATATAAGTCGAACCATGGCATGAAATCTCCACTACATTTTCACCTGTATAAGAATTCGGGCCTTTAAAAATAGAAAGCAATACCTGGTCATATACTTTCGTTCCGTCGATAATGTGACCCAGATGAATGGTATGTGTCTTCTGTTTCAGGAGGTCTTTTCCTGAAACCGACTCAAACACGGAAGCCGCAATCGTCAAGGCGTCTTTTCCTGAAACCCTGATAATGGCAATGGCTCCGGCTCCGGATGGGGTAGCTAAGGCAACGATAGTATCTTGTGAAACCATAATATATATTTTGTGCAAAGATAGAGTAAAGTTGCCATAAGCAAAAACCACGCGCCTATGTTAAATAAAAGCAAACTCGCCGCTCTGATTTTCCTGGGGTTGGACTTTTTTGTAACTTTATAGATACAAAACAACTTACAAAAATGAAACGAATCCTTTTTCCAACCGACTTTTCCGAAATCGCAGACAACGCTTTTCTATATGCGCTGAAAATGGCAGATTCGCTGGAAGCAGAAATCATCCTGCTCCATACTTTTGATATGCCGATTATTGATGGTGCCGAAATACCTATTAATTTTAAAGAAATGTATGATACGCTCGAAATACAGCAGATGTCACATTTCAAAGATTATATTCCGCATTTGAAACAGATTGCCGAGAAAAACGGAATGGGACACATACAAATGTCACATTTGCTCAAATCGGGCGACCTGACCTATGCTATGCAGGATGTGGTACAGGAACACAATATAAATCTGGTGGTTATGGGCACGAGTGGCGTTTCCGGATGGTTTGATTCGCTTTTTGGTTCGCAGACAGGCGAGGCCATTACTTCACTCACGGTTCCGGTGTTAAGCATTCCGGTAGAGGCCAAATACAAAAAAATAAAAACCATTGCCTTTACCAATTTATATCGCGAAAAGGATTTTGAAGCTTTGCAGCGTCTGGTTGAAATTGCCTTAAAATTTGGCGCTACCATAAAAAGCTTATACGTTAAAAAATCATTTACGTCACTTTCAGACGAAGATATAAAAGCATGGGAAGAAAGATGCAGTGCCTGGCCGGTACAGTTTTTTGTTATTCCTCATGATGATGTCAAGGAAACCATACAGGACTTTATCAATAACCAGCATATCGATTTGTTGACCATGCTTACAGAAAAAAGAGGATTTTGGGAAGACCTTTTTACATCCAGCCTTACCCAGAAAATCTCCTATAAGATTGAAATACCAATGCTGGCACTTCACGAAAACGGCTTGTAAAGCACAATTATATATTCCTAAAAACATTTAAAAATGGCTATTAAGACAATCAATCCCTATAACAATAAAGAAATCAAATCCTTTGAAGAGTTTTCCGAAGAAGCGGTGGAGAAGAAAATTGCTCAGGCAGATAAGACCTATCAGAAATGGAAAACCATTGCCATAAAACAACGGGCAGAGCTTTTAATGAATGTTGCTTCCATCTTCAGAAAAAGGAAAGAAGAACTGGCAAAGTTGATTACATTGGAAATGGGAAAACTGATTGCCCAAAGTGAAGCTGAAGTTGAAATGTGTGCTTCAGTCTATGAATATTATGCGAAAAATGCGGCTGATTTTTTAGAAGATAAACCCATAGAAATAAAAGACGGAAAAGCATTTGTCCGATACACACCAATCGGGATTATACTGGCGGTTGAACCGTGGAATTATCCGTATAATCAGGTAGCCAGAGTTGCTGCGCCAAATATTATGGCTGGTAACGTAATCATGGTCAAACACGCTTCTAATGTACCGCAATGCGCCGCTGCCATCGAAGAAATTTTTAGGGAAGCTGGGGCAGAAGATGGAATCTATACCAATCTGTTCCTTTCCAGTTCAAGAATTGCCAAGCTGGCAGAAGACCCAAGAATAGTTGGTTTGTCGCTTACCGGAAGTGAAAAGGCAGGAGCCAGTCTGGCAGAAGCAGCCGGGAAAAATTTAAAAAAATCAGTTTTGGAATTGGGCGGAAGCGACCCGTTTATCATCTTGGAAGATGCCGATTTGGAAAAAGCGGTAAAAAATGCGGTAAAAGGTCGTTTCGGAAATATGGGACAGGCCTGTACTTCCTCAAAAAGGATTATAGCCGTTGGGAAAATTGCTGATGAGTTTCTGGAAAAATTCAAAGAAAAAGTTACCGGACTAAAAGTTGGCGACCCTATGGAAAGAGATACGGAAGTAGGTCCATTAAGTAGTGAGGAAGCAGCCCAAAAAATAGAAAAACAGGTAAACGATACGGTAAAGTCAGGAGCAAAAGTAGTTTTAGGAGGTAAAAGAATCGATAGGGAAGGAGCTTTTTACGAACCGACAATATTGACAGATATCAAACCAGGCATGGTAGCCTATCATGAAGAGATTTTTGGACCTGTAGCCTCATTCTATAAAGTAAAAGACGAAAAAGAGGCCATAGCTCTGGCCAATGATTCTACTTTTGGTTTGGGTGGTTCTGTTTTCAGTGAAAATATTGACAGAGCCGTTGAAGTAGCAAGCCAGATTGAAACCGGAATGGTATTCATCAACGAACATGTGGCATCCCGCCCGGACCTGCCTTTTGGCGGAACCAAACGTTCAGGTTACGGACGTGAACTTTCTGAATTGGGAATTGAAGAATTTGTGAATAAGAAGCTCATTAGGATAAGTAATAAATAAGTTGCTAAGAGGCTAAGTTACTGAGGTGCTAAGTTTATACTTTTTAGTAGGTAAAAGGAATAAGTTATTGAAAGTGATTTTTATATATGCTTATTTGGTGCTAAATCTCACAATAGTCACTATCGACTAACCATTATCAACTATCAACTATTATCTAGACACTATCCACTATCAACTAACCACTATTCACTATAAAAAAAAGGCCGTAGCTCAGAGAGAGTCTACGGCATTTTGGTATAAAGGGTTGGTTATAGCTTATTCATTACTGCTCAGGTCAGTAAATAATCCGTTATACTTTCCGCTAAAGGTTTGCCCATCTGTTCGGGTAAATTGGAAAGTCAAATCAATTTTGTTTTCAGATACAGAATTAATCGTAACCGTCTTTTCGGTAGCATTAAGCCCTGCTTCAGAGCTTTTCAGCAAAAAAGTACCGTCAACATAAGTATAATTCTCATCCTCTGCATTCTGTACATAGGCACCGCCGGTTTGTATAGAATAATTAGGAATATCGGTTATAGTTCCGGCTTCCAGATTGACACCGTTAAAATCAAAATAAATTTTGCTGATGTTGGACACTGCGGTTGAATCGTTTAGGTTTACATTCGAAAGTACAATAGAAATAGGACCCGGAGTCTCATCTACAATATTTTCGTCTGTAACAAAAGCGTTATTCAATACGTGAAAGCCGCCATTAAAAGTAAAACCATTTTCACCTAATTTTCTTCCGTCATCGTCAGAACAGGAAAGCAACAGAAATAAGGCGAAAAAAGGAACTATTTTAATGATTGAACGAGCCATTGAAAAGATTTTAGTTATTAAGCATTACAGGCATAACAAGCATCGTAACGGTTTCACCATCTTCCAGTCCGTCAACAGGAGTCAGAATTCCGGCTCTGTTTGGCAAGGACATTTCCAACATGATTTCGTCAGATTGAAGATTGGTCAGCATTTCAGTTAAGAAACGGGAATTGAATCCAATCTGCATATCGTCTCCCTGATAGTCGCAGGTCAAACGTTCTTCAGCCTTGTTTGAGTAATCAATATCTTCTGCAGAAATATTCAATTCGGCACCGGCAATTTTTAAACGGATTTGGTGCGTTGTCTTATTAGAGAAGATAGCAACACGACGAACCGAACTTAGAAATTGTGAACGGTCAATCATCAGCTTGTTTGGATTTTCTTTTGGAATTACAGCCTCATAATTTGGATATTTTCCGTCAATCAATCGGCAGGTCAAAACGTAGTTGTCAAAAGAAAACGTAGCATTGGAATCGTTATATTCGATTGTCACTTCAGCTTCAGAAGTTCCAAGGATATTTTTTAAGATAGTCAAAGGTTTCTTTGGCATGATAAAATCTGCCACCTGTGATGCTTTTACATCGGTTCTCGCATATTTTACCAATTTGTGCGCATCAGTTGCCACAAACGTAAGTCCTTCCGGTGAGAATTGGAAAAACACTCCCGACATTACCGGACGTAAATCGTCGTTTCCGGCAGCAAAAATAGTTTTGCTTACCGCTGTAGCCAAAACTCCGGCAGGAACTATGGTAGAAGACGGGTCATCAAGATTTACAGATTTCGGGAATTCTTCACCCGGAGCATACGCCAGAGCATATTTACCGGAATTGGAACTGATTTCAATAGTACTGTTTTCCTCTACAGTAAAAGTAAGTGGTTGCTCCGGGAAAGTCTTTAAGATTTCCAAAAGCAGTTTTGCAGGAACGGCAACGCTTCCGGTACTTGTAGAATCAATTTCTAAAGTAGCAGACATGGTGGTTTCCAAATCAGATGCAGAAACGGTCAATTGTTTGTTATCCAATTCAAAAAGGAAATTATCCAGAATTGGCAAAGTATTGCTGCTATTGATAACGCTTCCTAAAACCTGCAGTTGTTTTAATAAGTAGGAACTCGATACTATAAACTTCATTTTCGTCTTTTATTTAATAAGGATTGTAAAACTACAAATATTTTACATTGCACAAATATATCTTAAACTAATTCTAAAACAAAACCAATTTATTAACATTATTTGCTATAAGCCCGCCTTCTCAGGTAGGTAAACACTAACCCGAAAATAGCAAGAATGAGGATTGGTAATCCAACAGTTAGGAATTGGGTAAAGGTATAATTCTCTGAAACTTTTTTCTCATCCAGCAATGCAAGCTCTACATTTTTACCTCGTATGTTGATAAGTCCCGTATCATCAAGCAAGTAATTAACAGCATTCATCAGGAAATCTTTATTGCCATAAACCTGCTGTGTCCATTGGTCAATTCCATTCATCAATGGCTTTTTGTTGACATAGGTGTAATTAATGATATCCCCATCGGCAATCACAATCATTTTATTGGCTTTTCCTTCATCAAGTCCCTGATTCGCTTTAAAAGGCTTTACACGGTTTTTAAAAGCAGAAGTAAATTTTCCTTCCAGTAACACTCCTAATGTTTGGTTTCCTTTGGAATATTGGGCTTCGTTCAATTCGTCCATAAACTGGTGCAGGCTGATTTCTACCGGAGTTCCTACCACTTTAGATTGAGGGGAACTTTTCAGAAGTATTGTTTTTTTGATATTGTTTTTTAAAGTATCAATCTGATTGGCAAACTCTAATTTAACCAGATTAACATTTTTATTTATCGGGTGGTTTTCGGCCGATTTTACAATTGGAGAATACAGCCAGTCAATAGGGAAATCGCCATTTTCAGAACGTGCCGTAATTGGTGTTGACAGTAAATCCTCTACAAGATTATAATTAATACGGATACCGTATTTAAAGAACATGTCATCAAGATTCAGTTCCAATGGGAGTGCCATAGCCGACTGTGATTCGTTTTGAAGGTTGTCAATATCGGCAGCAACCTTATCAATAAGCCAAAGCGTCTTACCGCCATTCATGACATATTGGTCCAGGATATATTTTTCAGAATCGGTAAAAGCTTCCGTTGGTTTGGCAATGATTGCAGCATCAAAATGAGCCAGATTCTGCATTGTTTTGTTCGGATCATTGGCAAGCGAATCCAGATTGAATTCTCCAATCAGGTAATATTCTTTTAAATTAAGGACAAAATCTGCCAGATATTTGTCATTAAGTTCGCCGTTTCCTTTCATTACGGCAATCTTTTTCTTTTCGGTTACGGCCAGTTTTGTAAGCGCATCTGCAAAAGCAAATTCCAACAACTGTACTGATTTGCTGATATTTTCATCGGCATTATTACCAAAATTATTAACCAGTAAAGGAACGCGAACTGATTTTGTACCATAATTGGCAATGGCCCACGGAAAGACCTGAATCATAGATTTTTTTCCGTTTTTATTGCTCTGGATATTGGTAGGAGTAAACCCAAGCCCGTTCAATTCGGATACAAATTGTTCTGCCTTTGACTCATCAGCCAACGGGTCTGTGAAATTAAAAATGATATTGGAGTTGTAAGCCCTGAATTCTTCCAGCATTTGTCTGGTTTCTCCCTCCAGTCTTTTGAATTCGGGTGGAAATTGCCCGTCAAGAAATACATCAATATAAAGAGGCTTGTCTACCTTTTTAATCATGTCAAGCGTACTTTTCGACAAGGTATAACGCTTATCTTTTGTAAGGTCGAAACGCTTAAAAAAGAAATTACCGGCAATGTTTGCTGCAATCAGTAAAATGATAACGATGCTGAGCTGCTTCAGGCTTTGTTTCTTAGACGCTTTCATTAGGATTTCAAAGATTTAAGTTTAAAAGCGGTAAGCGATAAAAACAATATCGTAATGCTTATGAAATAAATAATATCCCGTGTGTCCAAAACACCACGGCTCATACTTTTGAAATGATAATCCATGCCTATAGAAGCTACTATAAGGTCAAAGCTTTCTGCATAAGTTGAAATGCCGTCAAAACCAAAGTAGAATACAAAGCACAAAAGTACCGAAAGGATAAAGGCTACAATTTGGTTTTCTGAAAGTGTCGAAGTAAAAATCCCGATAGCTGTATAGGAAGCAATCAGGAAAAGTAATCCGAAGTAGGAACCCAAAGTACTTCCAAAATCCAAATTTCCTTCAGGATTTCCAAGATTGGAAACAACCAATACATATATAAGAGTAGGAATGATGGCAATTACAATTAATAGGAAAGCACCAAAGAATTTACCGTTGATGATTTCCCAGATGCCTAATGGTTTGGTAAAAAGCAATTCAATAGTTCCCTGTTTTTTTTCATCCGAAAAGCTTCGCATTGTTACTGCCGGAATAAGGAAAATCAAAATCCAGGGTGCTAATGTGAAAAACGGACTCAAATCGGCAAATCCGGAATTGGGAATGTTAAAATCGCCTTCAAAAACCCAAAGGAATAGTCCGTTGAGCAGCAGAAAAATAGCAATCACCAAATAACCAATCGGCGAACCGAAAAAGGATTTGATTTCTCGTAGTAATATTGATTTCATTTATAATTGATTGTTGATAATGTATAGTGTATTGTTGATTTCAAATTTCTGATTTCTGATTTCTGTCATCTGCCTACAGCCTACAGCCTACAGCCTTCCTGATAACGGGGCAAGTTACACCAAAAATCTAAAATCCTAAATCTAAAAATCATAAATCCAAAATTATTCAAGCGTCACAAGCTTATCCACGCTCCAGGCTTCGGGCTTATCATTAAATAATTTTTTGGTAAACGTCCAGATATCGTCAAAAAGCGCCGACTTTCTGTAGTTTTCCAAATCTTCTTCTGTTTCCCAATAACTGTATGTGAAAAATACACACTTGTTATTTTTGTCCTGATACAATTCTAAGAAACGATTTCCGGGCGCATTTCGTATTTTTTCTTTCATCAATTCGAAATTTTCTAAAAAGGCAGGAATGTTTTCTTCGTGGAATGACAGTTTTACAATTCGTACAAACATAGTTTTATGATAGGTAAATTTGTGATTTATGATTTTAGATTTAAGATTTGTGATTTGTGATTTGTCTATTGCAGAAAGCCTACTGCTTACAGCCTAAAGCTTAAAGCCAAATATATAAAGCTAAATAAAATTAATACTTACGAAATCGCGGTACTTTAATCCCAACAGGCTGGAGGCACCTCCAACAGAATTAGGATTGCTACGGTAGATTGCGATTTCTAAAAATCCCGCCTCATTGAAAATAGCCAACTCCTTTCCTTCATAAAATTTAATGGAATTCTGCTCAAAATTAACAATCGATGAATAATTAGGAAGAATGGTCCTTAATTTATAATTCTTAAAGCTGACTTCATATTTCCTGCCTTTTCCTATTTTAGTGAAAAGCTGCTTGGAAATATTAGTCACCACGTTTCCAAAATGGTCAATATAGATAGCATAGCCTTTAATACTATTGTTGTCCTGACTAACCACAGCCTGCAATTCAGTGACTTCTTTTATTTTAGTAATCTCCTTTCCTATAACATTCAGCAATCCGCCTCGTGCTAAATGACAAGCCACAGTTACAAAAACGTCCATAGCCGTTGCATTGATTCCCAGTCGGTCGTGTATATTAATAGATACAATTTTCTGTGGAATGATTTTTTGAATCAAAAGGCTCAATATTCCATTGTCAGCACAGATAAAATACTGGTCGTTCCATTGCATTGCAATATGCTGCGTTTCGGGATGCAGTTCAGAATCTACACCTATAATATGTACGGTTCCTTTTGGAAAGCTGGAATAAGAAGCACCAACAATATAACTGGCTTCAGAAACATTAAACAAATCAATTTCATGTGAAATGTCTACAATCCTCGCTTCAGGATATTCAGAATAAATTTTACCCTTTAAAGATCCGACAAAGTGGTCTTTGCATCCAAAATCGGTCGTAAGGGTAATTATTGACATAAAATTGTTTATAACATTAACGCCGGGGCGCCTAAATTTTTATTAAATTTGAGATATGCAAAGCTAACAAAATAGCCAGATAATTTTTAATTTAATACTATAGCTTTTGAACGAAAGAACAATCGAACTCGTAGATATTGCGCCAAAAGATTTTTGGGGCGCCCAAGATTCTCATCTTGAAACTATTAGGAAATACTACCCTAAACTAAAAATTGTTGCCAGAGGAACTACGATTAAAGCTTTTGGAGAAAAAGAAGTTTTAGACGAGTTTGAAAACCGCTTCCAGCGCCTGATGCTCCATTTTTCACGCTATAATAATATTGACGATAATGTTATCGAAAGAGTTATTGAGGGTGGTAGCCAACAGGTGGAAAGAATGGCAGACCATGACAAAATTCTGGTACATGGTGTAGGCGGAAAAATAATCAAGGCAATGACACCAAACCAGCAGTTGCTTGTAGACACCGTAAACAAAAATGATATGGTCTTTGCCGTTGGTCCGGCCGGAACCGGAAAAACATATACCGGCGTGGCAATGGCTGTAAAAGCGTTAAAAGAGAAGCAGGTCAAAAGGATTATACTTACGCGTCCTGCGGTAGAAGCCGGAGAAAATCTGGGATTTCTTCCTGGTGATATGAAAGAAAAACTGGACCCGTATATGCAGCCGCTTTATGATGCCCTACGGGACATGCTGCCCAACGAAAAACTGGAAGACTATATCACAAAAGGAATCATACAAATAGCACCATTGGCTTTCATGCGTGGACGTACGCTTGATAATGCATTTGTTATTCTTGACGAGGCTCAGAATACAACACATTCACAAATGAAAATGTTCCTGACCCGTATGGGGAAAAATGCTAAATTCATGATAACGGGCGACCCGGGACAGGTTGATTTGCCAAGAAGGACAATTTCAGGATTAAAAGAAGCTTTACTGGTACTAAAAGATATTGACGGAATAGGAATCATCTATCTTGATGATAAGGATATTGTTCGTCACAGACTGGTTAAGAAAGTAATAGAAGCCTATAAAAAAATTGAAAACCACGATTGAGAATAGCAGTGTATAATTAAATTAAAGGATAATACAACAGGTTGATGTTTTTGGTCTTACACCAGGCTAAAGCAGAAACATATAAAATAGTAAAAAATAACCAGTTGTTTTAAAACAATTATTAAAATGACTAAGGCTCGGAAGTACTAATTAATAGGTATTATTTCGAGCCTTTTCTTTTGTGTATCTCTGCCAAACGAATTACTTTTGCATCTTTACAAACAACACAACAACCATAGAAATGAACAACACAATAACTACTACCAATTTTAATTTTCCGAAACAGAAATCTGTTTACAGAGGAAAAGTTCGTGAAGTGTATAATATTAATGACGAACTTTTGGTGATGATTGCTACTGACAGGCTTTCGGCTTTTGATGTGGTTTTACCCAAAGGAATCCCCTATAAAGGACAAATATTAAACCAGATTGCTACCCGATTCATGGAAATGACCTCACATCTTGTCCCGAATTGGCTCATTGCATCACCAGACCCAAACGTAGCCGTTGGACATTTATGCGAACCGTTTAAAGTAGAAATGGTTATACGTGGTTACCTGTCAGGCCATGCTGCAAGAGAATACGCTGCCGGCAAAAGAGAAATCTGTGGTGTTGCAATGCCTGATGGGATGAAAGAAAATGATAAATTTCCGGAACCAATTATCACGCCAACAACTAAGGCAGATAATGGAGAGCATGATGAGGACATTTCAAGAGCGGCCATTTTAGAAAAAGGAATCGTATCTGAAGAAGATTATGAAGTATTGGAAAACTATACAAGAGTGCTTTATAATAAAGGTACGCAGATTGCAGCCGACAGAGGTTTGATTCTGGTGGATACAAAATATGAATTTGGAAAAACAAAAGATGGAAAAATCGTTTTGATTGATGAAATCAATACACCGGATTCTTCAAGATATTTTTATAAAGAAGGTTATGAAGAAAGACAGGAGAGAGGAGAATCCCAAAAACAGCTGTCAAAAGAATTCGTGAGACAATGGCTTATTGCCAATGGCTTTCAAGGTAAGGAAGGGCAGCAGATTCCGGAAATGACAGAAGAATATGTAGAATCAGTTTCTGAAAGATATATTGAATTGTATGAAAACATTTTAGGAGAACAGTTTTTTAAAGCCGATATCTCCAATATTCATGAGCGCATCGAAAAAAACGTACTCGATTTTCTGAATAAATAATCTAACACAATCATAATTATCTGATAACCACGCTCTGCGTGGTTTTTTTGTTCTTTGTAGTGTGAAAGTAACAGGGAGCATAAAACGCTAAATGTTAAAGTTATGTTAGAAAAATAAAATACTGTAACAAAAGAAAAAAACAGTCGTCTATTAAGTAACAATCAAATCAAAAAATAATTTAAAACACAATCATCATGAAAAAATCAATCGTTTACTTAGGAATTGCATTACTTGCATTTGGAAATGTTGCTATCGCAGCTAACACTAATTCCCTAACAGAAAACACTGTTGTTGTAAAAGCTAAAAACGTAAGCCCTTTATGTCAGGCTATCGCTAAAGGAGATGTTGAAACTGTAAAAAGAATGATAGAATTCGGATCAGATGTCAACGCTACTTCAAATGGAATGACGCCATTAATGTTTGCTGCACGTTACAATAAGGTAGAAATCGTAAAATTACTTTTGGAAAGCGGAGCGAAGGTAAACACAAAAGATGAAAAAGGATTTACAGCATTAAAACATGCAGAGCTATCAAATGCTACTGAAGCAGCTGAACTTATCAAAGCGCATAAAAAAGCATAAGAAATCATCAATCAAAATAAAGTCCCGTTATCTCATCAATAACGGGACTTTTGTTTTTATACCTACAGTATTATATTAAGGTGTTATTTACCAAAGTAGGTAAATGTTTCTTCGTTTTTAATTTTAAGCAAAGATTCGTAAATCAGTTTTATCACATTTTCTACGTCATCACGATGAACCATTTCAACTGTTGTATGCATATAACGAAGAGGCAAAGAGATTAGTGCCGAAGCAACACCACCATTACTGTAAGCAAAAGCGTCCGTATCGGTTCCTGTAACTCTTGAAGAAGCCAATCTCTGGAACGGGATTTTCTTTTCTTCTGCCGTATCCAGGATTAATTCCCTAAGATTGTTTTGAACGGCAGGCGCATAAGTAACAACTGGTCCTTTACCAATTTGAGTATCACCTTCAATTTTTTTATCAATCATTGGAGTAGTAGAATCATGACAAACGTCTGTAACTATAGCAACATTAGGTCTGATAGTTTTGGTAATCATTTCAGCGCCACGCAAGCCAACTTCTTCCTGGACGGAATTGGTAATGTATAGTCCAAAAGGCAGTTTCTTTTTATTTTCGTGAAGCAGTCGGGCAACTTCAGCAATCATAAAGCCGCCAATTCTGTTGTCAATAGCCCTGCAAACGAATTTGTTTTCATTCAGAACCATGAAATCGTCAGGATAAGTAATAACACAGCCAACATGAACGCCAAGTTTTTCAACCTCTTCTTTGGTTTCGCAACCACAATCAATAAATATATTATCAATTCTGGCGCCTTCTTCTTTGCCGCGATTTCGGGTATGGATAGCCGGCCAACCAAAAACACCTTTCACAATTCCGTTTTTGGTATGAATATTGACGCGTTTTGAAGGAGCAATCATGTGGTCCGAACCGCCATTTCGGATTACATAAATTAAACCGTTTTCAGTAATATAATTGACATACCACGAAATCTCATCGGCATGCCCCTCGATAACGACCTTATAGTTCGCTTCAGGGTTGATGACACCAACAGCAGTTCCGTAGGTATCCGTAATAAAAGTATCGACGTATGGTTTTAGATAGTCCATCCAGATTTTTTGACCTCCGGATTCATATCCGGTAGGTGATGCATTGTTCAGATAGTTTTCCAGAAAATCAAGTGAAGACTTTTTGAGTATAGATTTTGATGCCATATGATTATTTTTTGGCTAAAATATAAATTTGAAATTACAGTTATCCATATATTATATAATTTTACATAACAAATCAAACTTGATGAAAACTATAAACTATTTCTTTTTACTCTTCCTTTTATCTAATACATTAAATGCACAGGTAGATAAAAATGACGAGTACCTGAATCAGCCGGATACAATTAAGGTAGTCCAGCTGGATGAAGTACTCATATTAAAAGGAGAGATTGATGAAGAAAGTAAAAAGAATTTCCTGATTTTGCAGAGAAGAGTGCAAAGAGTATATCCTTTTGCAAAAGCTGCTGCGGATAGATTGGTTGCATTAGAAAAGGGAATGGCTAAACTAAAGACCGAAAAAGAAAAGAAGAAGTACTTTAAGATTGTAGAAAAATATCTCGAGAATGAATTTGAAGGACAGTTGAAAAAATTATCCAGAAGAGATGGGCAAATTCTCGTAAAGCTAATCCATAGACAAACCGGTTCGACAACCTTTGACCTTATTAAGGAGCAAAAAAGCGGATGGAAGGCATTTTGGGCAAATAAGACAGCCCGTGTTTTTAGTATAAACCTAAAAACACAATACAATCCTTATAATGTACCGGAAGATTTTCTAATCGAAACTATATTGGTAAGGGCTTTTGAAGAAGGACGACTCCCGAAACAAAATCCTGGTATCAGTATCAATTACCAGGAATTAGCTAAATCATGGAATGAGAAAGTAGCAAAATCTAAAACATAATAGGGTTTTTATAGCCCAAACAGAAGAAGGTAGTCTTGAAAGGCTGCCTTTTTTATTGCTTTTGATGGAGTTGAAACATGTTTTGCCTGTATTACCTATATATATGTATATAAATTTTACTTGATTTTCTGTTAGAAATAACCATGCTTACAATTCCTCATCCTTGTTTTTCCCGGTTTCTGTGAACCCGCCTGGGAAAAGTCTAAAAAAATTTCGGCTATAGGCTTCTGTTTTCCAGCGCCTTGCAAAAAAGTTTGAAAAAAAGTTACGATAAAGCTTGCGGAAGCGGAAAAAGGTGCTACTTTTGCATCCGCAATAAAGGCGAAGTTCATAGGTAAATACTGACAGGAAGCAGATTTAAAAAAGGGATGAAAATTTTCCAAAAATAAATTTGCGAGTTTCAAAAAAGGTTTTTACTTTTGCACCCGCAATCAGGGCAACGTTCATTAGGGGAAATGCGATACCGGCTTTCAGGAAAAAAAAATTCCGAAAAGCTTGCGTGAAACGGAAAAGGTCCATATCTTTGCCGTCCGCAAAAACGGTAAGGCCTCCGGCAAAAAAAAAGAAAATTTTTTTTCAAAAAAAGCTTGCAGGATTCGAAAAGAGTGTTACCTTTGCAGCCGCTCCGCGAGGGGCGGGAAAATACAGAAGACACGTTCATAGACATATTGGATTGACAGCAAATTA